>Ga0209723_1001279_pt1 | contig 40083 bp, 39 predicted proteins | sample BiotimSIPDNA_2_FD_185750 | JGI IMG/M metagenome (GOLD analysis project Ga0209723, IMG submission 185750) | Anaerobic biogas reactor microbial communites from Washington, USA - Biogas_R2 time_0 SIP DNA (SPAdes) (version 2) | ecosystem: Engineered > Bioreactor > Anaerobic > Unclassified | place... | reverse complement strand
TAACCTTATGGAAAGGTTCCTTGATAATATAGAACAGTCTGGCATGAGGAAATTTATTCTTAATTGATTTGAGACATGATGTGGACAACAGGCTATCTCCAAAAGGACCAAGTTGAATGACAAGAATTTTCCTGACATTTGAAAGTTGGGAATCAGCAAGATATCTTGTTTTATTCTGCTTTGTAGTTGACATATTCTTTTTCTTCAATGATATCGGAACCATACTTTAGATTAATCTCCTTCTTGACTTCCGACCTTTTGTCATTAATAAAGTATATGGAGCGTGCCAATTGGATAAATTCATCATCAAATTGCTGTTTGCTTTCTTTAAGTCTGATCCTGTCCTCAATTTTCCATAGCTGAGTATTAATTTCCAGCAGTTTATTGAAATATCTGTTTGAGGTTTGAATGCCAGCTATGTTCATGGGTATAATCAACTCATTGTACTCATTTTTTATATTTTTCAATTTAAGTTTATCAGTAATCCTGCGAAGTTTAATGGTTAAAATTGTAACTTTATCAACCAGCTCGCCAATTGAAATATGTATTTTCATAAAATAAAATATCCACTTATGTTTTTTAATTAAATCTGATATGCTTTATTGTAGAAAAAATGATTAATTCAAGCAGTCAGATCTGTGTATTTTGATCTGATTCCATAGTTTGAAATGGAGAGAAAGAGAAATTGATTTCCTGACAAAATCAGACAATCATACATATATAGATACATTGTTTTTTCAAAACGACTAAATAAATCGACTTATTAATAATTCGATTCAGAGAAAATGGCCATTAATAAAAATTTGAGATTTTTAGTATGACATCAGTAATTGAAATTCAAAATACTATTATTCATTTATTGTAACAAGTCTCAACACAAGACAATAAACAAATACTTGTTGGGAAAAGTATATACAAAATAAAGACCACGATTATAAGCCGTGGTCTTTAAAACTTAACTTGTGAACAGCTGTTATAATTCTGTTCTATATTCTAAACATATTATTCATCAGATTTTGGTGGCTTAAGTGTATCTGTGATTTTCTTTATCAACCTCTGAACTTCATCCAGATTTTCGGATGCACCTAAAACATTACCACTGTCATACTCTTTGGCAGCAAGAGTTGCGGCACTGTCTGCTCCATTTAAATCGGCTTTTAATTCCTCGATCAAAGCTTTATCTTTTCCTCTTGAACCTTTTTTTATGTCATTGGCTGTTTCTTCCAGCATTCCCTTGACCAATCCTAAGTTCTCTTCAACCTGAGCAATGATTTCAGCTTTTACTTTCGGAGCATCATTTTTAATTTCTAAAGCTAATTCAGTAGTTTTTTTTAGCACTTCTGTTATTCTTTTATATTTTCGGTTCAATATAAATTTGGCATTTTCTACTGCGATATCCTCCTGAGCTGTTTTTAATGCATTTTCCAGATTTTCAAAATTTCTGGACATGTATATATCAGCCTCAACTTCTTTAGCAGCTTCTATTGCAGCTTTTGCTTCAGCAAGTTCTTTGTCTGGTGCTTTGGAACATCCGCAAACTAGAAAAGAAATACATGAAACAGCAACAAAAAAGATCCTACGTTTCAAAATACACATAAACACTGCTCCTTTCAGGGTTGTTAGAAGAAACTTATCATTGAGGATGACAGGTAATCAGATCTGTTTAAGCAAAATAATAATATAAGCCATCGGATTCGGGCTTTGCAAATATTTGATATGTTTAAGTAGAGAAAGTTAACCAGAAAAGGTGTAATACGGAAAAAGAACAGATTACTTTTGAGGATTTTTCAAAACGGCTTGCGTGGTTTTTATTCTATAACAGCTTACAGAAAGTTTAAATTCGGAAAACAGGGTACTTAAAACCCAAATAGTAACGATTCCTTTACGCGAGTCTTTTTCGCGCACATTGGTGTTAAAAATCAGATCCGGAACGCTTAATATGCAGTTATAGGATTACGATTACGACAACGATTACGACAACGACAGCGACAACGATTGTATTTTCTTCATTTACCATTCACCATTCATAATTCATAATTCACCATTACCTTATGACCTTCACAGTCATAAAACCCTTTCTGGGTTAGTGGCCGCTATGCAGCCCATTCCCGCACTGCGGGACAAGCTGTAAATTAATCGTCTCCATTTCAGGTAAAAAAAATATCACTGAATACAACCAGGGTTTGGCTGTATTCAGTCTGAGTTGTTATTGCGAGGGACCATTTACATCAGATGTTTCTTTAAAAGCATTCCTGCACTGAGCCATAATTTGTGCCATTTGTCTGCACATTTCTGCAAATTCTGTAGAGTCTATGGGTATTGTTGTTTCATTCTCTATTTCAAGATTTTCGTTATATTTGATCAGTTTGGTTCCAATCATTATTATAAAGCCATCATCAGTCTCAATAATTTCTGGAGAAAACATTCCCATCATGCCCAAACCCTGCCCCATCCTTCCTGAACTATATTTCATTCCACAACGTGGACATGTTACTGTATCACTTTCATTCATCCTGCCACGTCCTTGTTCGGGTTGAGCCATAATGGTTGATATCATTAATAAAATGGCTGTCGATAAAATAGCAATGTTTTTCATTATACTCTCCTTTGTTATGTAATAAAATAATATATAAATAAAATTTTATCACAATAGAAAACTGCGATCAGGAACATTTTGTGAATCGTATTCACAAGGACTACCTGAATTGTTCGAAAATACTTCTGATCGCAAGTAATCCTTTTTCTTCCGGATATTACTGATAGAATGAATTTCACATAAATGAATAAGTGCAAATAACGAACCTGAACAGGATGAACAGGATGAACAGGATGACCAGGATGATCAGGATGATCAGGATGATCAGGATGATCGGGATAGAGAGCAGGATAGAGAGCAGGATAGAGAGCAGGATAGAGAGCAGGATAGAGAGCAGGATAGAGAGCAGGATAGAGAGCAGGATAGAGAGTTGGATAGAGAGTTGGATAGAGAGTTGGATAGAGAGTTGGATAGAGAGTTTATTTACTCATAATGAAAAGTTTTCTTTGTTTTGAATTTTTGGTTGTATAATCCAGATAATAGGCACCGTAAGATAAGCGATTTTTAATAATGTCTGGAACTGAAATTGTGTTGTCGGTTTCAGTGTTGCTGTTCTGGTATTTATAATTTGCTATATATCTTCCATCAAGGCTCCATATTTTTATATAAGAATTACTCTTTTTAAAAACATGATTATATCCTGCAGCCAGATCATTTTTGCCTGTTTTCTTGATACTTGTGGTATTTCCAGTAGTACTCCTTCCTCCAATTACAGTTTTGATACTGTAAACAGCGGTTTTTCCTGTGATATACAGTATTTTTCTGCCTGGTCCACCGAATGCACAATTTTGTACACTGATCTGACCACTGATAGCAATTTTACCTAACTTGTTACCGGATGTGTCAAAAACTATTACTCCCGGCTGCCCCCCATCAGTACCGGCTATCCATAAATTGCAGTCGTTATCAACAGCTAACCCGTCAGGTGATCCGACATCACAAAATTTTCCGATTTCCCAAACACTCATGTCATCATTGACTTGATACTTCAAGACCCTGTTACTTTGTGTGAGACACAAGTACAGGAGTTGTTTTTCTTCGATATATGCAACACCATTGGGATAATTCATTCCTAAGAAAGAGAGAATGGTTTTTACATTACCATCAGAAGAGAGGTAGAATAGTCTCCCCGAGCTGTTCCAGACAGAGCTTGTGAAAAAAATACCGCCATTTGATGTTAAATAAAGATCATTAGGGCCTTCGCTTCCAAGCGTGTCAGCTTTTAGTAATTGTGTAATTGAACTGTCGCTTTCAACTCGTGTCAGACCGTTTTTTTCACACACTATTAACCGGTTTTCTGAGTCAAAAATAAGGCCATTCGCATTGTTTGCAGGATTTCTATAAACAACAGCATTACCATCAGGGGTTATTTTCCAGATCCGGCTGGGATCTCTATCCGTAAAATACAGGTTTCCGGATGAATCAACTGCCGGGCCTTCACCAAAATTAATATCGGTTTTAACTGTTTGAACTGTTTCATTTCCCGATACAAGGTTTTCGGGAAGGGTAACTGTGTGTGCAAAACCACTTATTACCCCCACCAATATAATCAACACAGGAATTATCATTCTGTGAAAAGCTATGAAATTCTGCATATATGATCTCCAGAAAACATAAGAATTAATTCTACTCGTTTACCTTTTAACCAAAAGTATATAAGTAACAATAACCAGAATATAATGATTTTAAAAAGAAATTAAAACATCTTATATCTAAATTGTTTTTATAGTAAGTATTCAATATTATCAAAAACAGGAAATGAGGTTGTTTTAAAAGAAAACAGGAGATATCATATTTCTTATGGTTAAAAAAATTGATCAAAAACTGGTCTGCTTATCACTAACCAGAAAATAAGATAAATTTAGTAAAACAATTATCATATGGAGGATCTAAACGTGAGTTTTAATCGGCGGGCATTTTTACGAATATCCGGAAGTTGTGCTGCCATGATTGCTGCCGGACCTGCAGTGATTAAAAGCAAAGTTTTTGCAGAAGAACCACTTTCAAGTAATATTAGTGATGTTTCCTTTGTGGGGTCATCAGCGGCTGGTACGAGAAAACAGATGATTATTGATGTGCTTGAGCCGTGGCGTGAAAAGGTAAAAGAGGGAATTGAGGGGAAAACTATTGTAATAAAGGTAAATGTTGTTTCCAGTTTCAACCCGCTTGTTGCTACGCATGTCGATGCATTACGGGGATTACTGGATTATTTACGAAGCATTACAGAACAGCCCATAATAATAGCTGAATCTGCTGCTGGTTATGGAGTTACTCATGGATTTCAGAGTTATGGATATAATGATTTATTAAATGAATACAGTAATATTTCGATTGTGGATCTGGATGCGACTGATAAATTTTCAACAGATGAATGTCAAATATGGCTGCCCGATTTGACATCAACAGTAAAAATTCCGGTACATAGTGTTTTTCTTGACTCGCAATACTATGTTATTTCAATCTGCAGGCCCAAGACTCATAACTGCCAGGTGATTACCGGAGTTTGCAAGAATGTACTGATGGGTGCACCGGCTGTAAGTCACAAACAGCAGATGCATGGTCAGATCGGCTGGTGGGATGGTACAAAGGATGGTGAGAATAAGTGTCTGTCTTATAACATATACCAGCTTGGAAATATGATTTTTGAAAAGAGAATACCTTCTTTAAGTGTACTTGATGCATGGGAGGGAATGGAAGGTGAAGGGCCTGGTAATGGAACAAGTGTTATGCAGTACTGTGCAATAGCTGGAACCGACCCTCTTGCTGTTGACCGCTTGTGCGCAAAGTTAATGGGGCTTTCTGATATCCCTACAGACCCGATAGACAAGGCTAATCCTAGCTTCACCGATGCGCGTACTTTACTCTGGCTCTCAAATGCCGGTATTGGTAACTATGACCTCGATAAAATAAACTTTATACATGGGTCAATGGATGAGCTTCAAAACTATGTCAAAACCTACAGGCTCCCAAGATCATATACTGATGAACCTTCATACCAGACAAGCTGGAGTGGTGGACCACCCGAGACGGTTCTGGACAAACCTGTTACTTCAGTTCTCGACTCACGTTATCTGGATCCCAAACCGTTTCTATATCCACAGACTGAGAGCAGTATGCGAAAAGGGCGGATAAAAATCAGATTCAGTTTGCCAGCCAGTTTCGCAGTCTCTCTTAAAATCTACAATATAAATGGTAAAGAAATCCGCAAACTTGGCAGCGAATACCTTCTGGCAGGGGGATATTCTGTTGAATGGGATTGTCGTAATAACCAGGGATCAATTGTCCCTGCCGGACAATACATTGTGCGATTGGGATTTAATGGGAGATTCATATCAGGTAAGTTGACAATTGTTTAAGCATGTTATAAGTTGTAAATTTTACGTTTACACCTATAAACCATATTAAAAAAAGTGGATTTGGCAAAATACGCATAAACGGGATTTGTTAAGGCAACGGCTAAAGGATTGTTGCTTTTTTTTATATTACTGCAGAATGAAAATGGAATTAAGGCTTATTTTATTTGATTTATTATTTTTCAGGGGTTAAATTATTGTTTTCCATATTTTAAACCATCAGCCAGAAAAACAAGTATTTCATCAACTTCCTTTTTGATATTACCCACTTTTTTCTTCTCGTGCCATACCCTTACTTTAGAAAACAGGAGTCCCTGAAAAAATTCAAAAAGAACTTCTGAATCCAGGGGAGTGGATATCTCTCCTTTGTTCCTGGCATTATTAAATAACCGAATTATTATCTCAGCGAATTTACTTTCGCTTGTAAGGAATTCTTTTTCAATTTTCATCAATGTAGCCTGTTGTCTGAGTGCATTTACCAGAGCAATAACCTGAAATGAGTTTAATGTAAGAATGAAAGGGAAGTTTTTCCCAAATGTTTCAAATATTACATTCAGAAGAGAGTGAAGATTATCGCTTATATGTTTGTTTTCATTCAATCTGTATGGGCCGGTTGTAAGTTTATCGATTATCTTGTTTCTTTCCCGTACTGCAATATTAAAAAATATTTCATCTTTATCCTTGTAGTATCGGTAAAGGGCAGATTTTGAAAATCCGGCTTTTTCTGCGATATCCTCAAGGCGTGTTTCATGATATCCCTTTTGAGACAGTATCTGTAATGCTGCATCGAGTATAAGTTCTGTTTTGGCAGCACGTATTTTCTCTTTTCTTAATTCTTTGGTATCTATTGTTTCCATGGTCTTTGGTCCTTTTAAACAGAGTGTTCAGAATCATATTCTTTTTTAAGGTGTTCCAATGATGGTGCAGTCCAGACATATAAGATCGGAATAAGGAAAAAAGTAAATAATGTTGCACATGTGACTCCGCCTATGGCTGTAATAGCAAATGGAGCCCTGAAATTACCACCGCTTCCAATACCGAATGCCATTGGAATCATGGAAATAATAATTGCTGTATTGGACATGATAATTGCCTTGAGTTTTGTGCCGCCAGCCTTGACAATAGCTTCTTTGGCATCAATTCCTTTACTGAGTCTCTGATGTCGTGCATAATCTATAAGTAAAATTGCATTGTTTACAACAATTCCTATAAGCATAACTATCGACATCAGTGAGACCATTGAAAGTGCACTGTTACTAAGGAAAAGAAACCAGATAACGCCAATAAGTCCGAGTGGAATGGTAAGCATAATAACAAAAGCCATTGAAAAAGATTCCAGAAGCGCCACAAGGAGCATGAATGTTAAAGCAATTGCGAGAATAGCTGCAAAACCTAACTGGTTAAAAGCATCATCCTGCATGTCCTTCATACCGGCAAAATCAATACTGTACCCTGGATCAAGCTGCAACCCGTCTAATTGTTCTTTAACTGCTGACATTTTCTTCCCGATATTGCCTCTTGTATTATTTGCAGTGATCTCAATCATTCGTTGTTTATTTTTCCGGGTTATCGATGATATGCCGCTGCTGTAACAGACATCTGCAATTGCTTCAAGCGGTACAGGGCCTTTTGGGGTGAGTACTTCCATGGTTTGAATATCACGAATATTGCTTCGAGCATGCTGGTCCAACTGTATTCGTATCGGATAGTCTTCACCATTTTCGCGATAGATCGCCTCATCGTTGCCGCTTATATTATATCTGACAAGACCACCGAGCATCTGGATAGTAGTTGCCTGTGATAGGTTTGGAGAAAGGCCATAGTGTTCCATCCGTTCACGATTGGGAATAATAACTACTTGTGGTTTGTCTCCTTTCCATGAACTGTTAATGTCTGTCATATCCGGAGTTCGGGAAACAATCCCGGCAACCTTATCTGAGATGGCAATAAGTTTTTCCATTTCCCTGCCCTTAATTTCAATAACCATATCTGCCTCATCAACACCAAAACCTCCAATTGAAACCAGACTGATTTTGGCATCCGGTATTTCCGAAAGCATCGGACGGATAATATTCATTTTGTCGTAAACCGATTCTTTCCTCTGGTTCTCCGGGGTAAACTGAAGTTGTATCTGGCCATACTGAACTCCGGTTTTGGTTCCTGAACCACCGATTGTTGATGATACTGCTATGAGATCAGGAAGCTCCTTTACCAGGTTTTCAACAGCAAGTACTTGCTTTTTAGTAACATCAACTGGAGTTCCGGATGGCAGTTCAATTGAGATAACAATAATACCTTCATCCATATCTGGAATGAATTCTGAACCTAATTTTGGAGTAATAAATATCACGGTGCCCAAAAAGATTATTAACACAGATCCAACTATGGCAAATTGTGCCAATTTGCCTGAGAGTATTCTGTCAAGAATGGTTTCATACAAACGATCAACCAGGGCAAGAAGCCGATCAATTGGATTTGTGCGATTATCTTTTGATTTATTTACATCTTTCCGTTTGAGCATTCTGGATGCCATAAGTGGAGTCAAAGTGAAGCTCAGAAAGATGGATGCAACAGTTGCGAACACAATCGTGAGTCCCAGAGATTTAAACGCACTGCCGATAACTCCGGTTGTTGTTGCAATAGGAATGAAAACTGCAAGATTTGTCAGGGTTGAAGCCAGTACTGCCATGAAAATCTCATTTGTACCCTCTTGTGAAGCTTTGCGTACTGATTGGCCGGAATCACGGTGTCGAACGATATTTTCAATCACTACGATAGAATTGGTGACAAGTATTCCAATGGATATCGTTAACGACATCAGTGTAATAATATTGAGGGTAAGACCTGCAATACTCATTCCTATAATGGCAAGTATCAAAGAAACCGGCATTGTAATGGCAACAATTATTGCAAGGCGTAAGTCAAAGAGAAATAATAAAAGAATGAGTGCAGTAAGGATAACACCAGTTATAATGTTACCATAAGTATCATAAACAGTATTTTTAATAAAGGTGGAGGAGTTTTCAACGATATCAACAGAATAACCTGAAGGAAGTAATGGAGTGATTTCTTCAATTTTTTTCAGGACTAAATCTGCAGTATTAACAACGTTTGCATCGGAGCTTTTTGTAATAGAAAGAAGAACTGCATCATTGCCCTGAAAACGAGCGGATTCACGTACTTCCTTAAATCCATCTTTTACTGTTGCGATGTCCTTAAGATGAACAGTGTAATTCTCGTTAATCGGGCCGTACTGTTTATATACAGGAATCCGCATTTCCCTGATCTGATCGAGTGATGCAAATTCACCTTCTACTTTAATTGAATATTCTCTTAATTTTCCGGTAATGAATCCACCCGGTATGGTTGAATTTTGTGCATTGAGAAGAGCTGCAACCTGAAAAATTGTAAGGTTATGAGCAGAAAGTTTTTCGGCATCCAGGTCTATAATTATCTCTCTCTCACGCCCCCCGATAATCTCAACCTTTGCTACTCCATTTATCTGTGCAAAATGATCTTTCAATTCATTGTCAGCATAATGGCGTAATTCTTCCGGACTGACAGGTCCTGTTACCGAAAGAGTAACTACAGGTTTATCATTCGGATTAAATTTACTGATAATTGGTTTCTCAAGATCATTCGGAAGCGTATAGAGAATCTGATCAATCTTGTCTTTGACATCAATGGCTGCAAAATCTGCATCAATCCCTGCATTGAACTCAAGAATAATAAAAGCTACCGATTCCAGACAATATGAGTTAATGTTTTTTATTCCACTAATTGTACTGATCTGATCCTCAATAGGTTTGACTACATTCTGTTCTATCTGATCCGGACCTGCTCCGGGGTATATTGTCTGAACGGTTATAAATGGCAGTTCCATATCCGGTAATTTATCTACTGGTAACCGTAAGAAACCAACCACTCCAAACATTGCCAATGCCAGAATGATCATGATTATCATTAGTGGCCGTCGAATACTGATTCCGGCTATATTCATTCCACGCTCCTTTACTTATTAATCACATTGACTTTGACGCCATCATTAAGCATCGTCAGGCCCGACACAATAATCTGATCATCAGATGTACACCCTTGTGTAATCTCGTAAAACTGTTTTGTTGTAATTCCGAGAGTGACGTTTGTTTTTGCAGCTTTACCCTTAACAAAAGTGTAAATGTAGGGGGTGTTATCAGGATCGAAATTTACAACTTCGATTGGTACATACAATGTCTGTGTTTTTTCTTCAACAATAGTGTATACCTGTTTAAATGATCCAGGTCTCAGGCGTTGATCGTTATTGGGGAATAGTGCAGTTACTTTGAAGCTGTGTGCCAGTTGGTTGGCACCCAGAGCAATGCGCTCAATAGATCCCCATAATGTATCATTATTTAAAAGTAAAAAAGATTTCTGACCTGTTTTATAATAATCAATCGCCTGCTGATTTACCTGCATCTCAATTTTAATAGTTGAAAGATCTGCAATTTTTATCAGAGGAGTTTTCTCACCGATTTTACTGCCTACAGTTTCATAAATTTCAATAACAGTTCCAGCAAAAGGAGCTTTTACATTAACGCCGACAGTTGCCTGGCCCAATTTTCTTTTTGCATCTTCATACTGAACCCGTGCACCTTCAACCTGTTCTTTTGATATAGCACCTTTTTCCTGAAGTTTGTTTGCGCGTTCATAAGCTTTTTTGGCATAATCATAAGCACTCTGGGCAACATCAATCGGTGAACCACCATCAATTTCCATAACGGCAACTACCGCGTCTTTTTTTACCCTGTCACCAAGAGAAACGTTGATTCTTTTAACAGTACCGCCCATTCCATTGGCAAGTGTAGCTTCGACTACTCCGCTAAGAGTACCATTGCTTCGTTCAATTCTTCTGATAATTCCATTTCCGATTTTACTGGTTGTTACTGGAATGCCTTTTTCATTGTGCATCTGCTGAATCGTTTTTGGTGCATTTTGATCTTTTGTTCGATTGCTGCATTCTGCCAGCATAAGAACTGCTGGAACTAAAAATATACAAAGAATATTTTTCATTTATTAATCCTCCACTTTGGTTGAAAGTAACGTTTCATCTCCCAGCAGCATTTTTATATTTGCAATTGCAGTGTTTAATTTATATACGGCATTGTTATATGCAAGCTGTGACATACTAAGGTGTTGTTTGCTTTGAGTCAACTCGTTCTGGGTTATTTGTCCGATTTCATAGGAGAGTGAAGAGATTTCCACACCCTGTTCGGTTAATGAAATGAGGTGGCGTGCTTCAATACATTCTTCACGTGCAACAGCGAGCTCTTCGAAATAGTTATTGAGTGCAAGGGTTAGCTGACTTATGGTTTTCCTTTTTGTTTCGTGTAAACTTTGTTCTTCAAAGGATACCTGTTTGACTTTCTGGACTTTCTGTCCCCCGGAATAGATTGGTATGGATGCACCAATAAATATCTTCTGATCATCACCCCAACTGGTTCTGTCGTAAGAATCAAACATGGAGATTTTTGATACTGATGCTCCGGCATAAACTGTTGGCAAAAAGTCACATTTTGCTATTTCTATCTGCATTTGATGCAACTGGATTCCATTATTGATCTGTTTAAGACTGAGATTTTTGTTGAGCATCAAATCAATCGCTTCATCTTCGGAAATTGTAAACTCGACTACAGCAAGTGAATCGGTTAATTCAATTGAATCGGGATCTTTGTCCATCGATGCAAGGGTAAACAACTTCTTAAAAGCCATATATCTATTTTTCTCTGCTTCCCTTAGTTCGAATTTTGATTGTTGCAGTGAGTATTTTGAATTCAGGGTGTCAAGAACATTGCCTTTACCGCTTTCAAGACGTGCTTTTGTCAGTTTATGGGTTTCCTGTGCCAATGAAACAGCCTGTTTTTGAACTTTATGGTTCTGGTCTGCCAGTATGGCACTGTTGTAAGCATTTGTAATCTCTTTTGCCAGGGTAAGTTTTGTGTTTTCGTACTTGAGAGTGAGGTTGTCGTGATACATTTTGGCAGCTTTACGACCTCTGGAAATTTTACCCTGAGCATAGATTGGTTGAGTTAAGGATAGTTCCATGGCAACTGCATTAGGAGGTGGGGTTAATTCGATATCAGAAAAGGAAGAGAGTATCTGATCCAATGCACCGGCAATTGTGGCATCATTCATGAAACCAGGTTGGTCTTGATCTATCATTGCAGAGAGGTTACCTGCATCTCCAATATCAAATGAATAAGGATTATATTGATTGAAGGCGTATTTGTAATTAACTGAAGCTTCAATGGTAGGTAATCCCTTACCGCGATACTCTTTTTCCAGGCTTTGTGCTGATGCCATTTCGTTTTCAATAATGCGAAGATTTTCTGAGTGTTTAAAGGCATAAGTAAGTACATCATTTTTTGATAATTTCTCACTAAAAATTGATATTGGTATTAATAACAGGAGAAACAAGATACTGGATTTCATTGTTTTTACCCTCAAACTGCAGGTTTATCGATTCAGTTAATTAAATAATACGAAAAAACAGCGACCAAGTCAACTCTAAAGTGACGCGAGAGTCACTTTGCATAATTTGTATTTTTGAATTTAGACGATTAAGTCATTGTCGCGTTTCGCATCTATGGGGGTATAAGATGATGTTTATGTTTTAATTAATCTTTTTCCTTGTGGTTAGATTCGCAAAAAGGTATATTAAAAATCTCGCTAAGAGAAATACAATATTGGCATAAGAATTGATATTAAATGCTGATATAATTTGAAATAAGAATGATCGCGGGGTGGAGTCCCGATGTGAAATCGGGAGTAGCTCGTTGGGCTATATACAACGAGCAAACGGACTTTAAAAGTTCGATTCACCAGTATTAAAAGTTTAGTAGAATGATCGCGGGGTGGAGCAGTCCGGTAGCTCGTTGGGCTCATAACCCAAAGGTCGTTGGTTCAAATCCAGCCCCCGCTACCAAATATAAAAAGGAGTTTTGAGTTTTCAAGACTCCTTTTTTTTATTGAAAATTGCCTTAAAATCGCTTTAAACAGCGTTTCCCGCAATCAAACCCCATTGATAATGCATGTACAATTGTTTACATGTAATTAATTTATGACTACCTTATATTACTACATTTTACCCCGAATTTGTACCGACTTTGTACCGGTTTAAGCCTTTAAGTTAATATTTTGTACCGGTTTTGTACCGGTTTTGTACCGGTTTTTGTACCGGTTTTTGTACCGGTTTTTGTACCGGTTTTTTAAAAGAAAGCGTTAAAAGGTGGGTTTAATTAGATGAAACTAAATTGCTATTTTTTACGGTTTCTCGGGAAGCGTTAAAGCGGATTGATTTAGCTGATTTAAAACTGTCTTTGTGTCGATAAGTAGAAAGCATTGGAGTTTGCCAGCCAGCAATATCCATGATCACTCTTTCAGGGTTACCAGCTTCATATAGTTTTGTTGCGCTTATGTGTCTCAGGTCGTGAATGCGTACATTCTTAAGACCTGCTTTTTCCAGACAAAATTTCCATGCTTTTCTACAATCACCTAATGGGTAAAAGTTCCCTTCAGAATCCTGTCTATAAAAAAGATAAGGACAATTAGCAGGAATATTTCTAAAATACTCCTTCAAGTGATCCGGGACGGGCTTATGAATAGGAATTCCAGCCTTCGAATCGGGTATATAAATAGTATTACTAACCTGATTGTATTGCTCTCTTCGGGCGTTTATTAACTCACCTTTCCTGCATGGAACCGAAAGATTATATTCCACAAAAGGCAGTAAATACGACCTGTGTTTTCTTATGGCATTAAGAAGCCTTAAGCATTCCTCTTCTGTAAGAAAACGGTCGCGCGGTTTTTGTATAGCTTTTGGGAATCGGGCTTTTGTTATCGGGTTTTTATCAATAAGATCCAAGGCAGCCAGAAGATTAAAAACTGCTCTCACAATTTCGATTATCCGGTTTATAGTTGCGCCAGTTGGAAGATTGCCTCTATATGTAGGAGTAATTTTAAGTTCCTGCAAATAGATTTCAAACCGGTCTGCAAATTGCGCCAGTGATATATCACCCAAATCATTTTTAAGCTTTTTTATCCTGCTAATATCAGGGGCAGACGTTTTGTTCTTTTTGTCTGCATAGATATCAAGTGCTGCTCCAAAATTTGTTAGTTTCAAAGAACGTGAAGCCTGTTTTTTGCTTCTGATCTCTTTAATGATTTCGGACTTGCGAATATCAGCTTCGGTTTTAGTGCCCTTAAAAGTTTCCTGCTTTTTAACAGGGTTATCCTTATTCGGAACTCTAACACAAACCTTGATACGCCACTTATTAGGTCCGATTTTTTCAATACTCATACGGCAGATACCTTTCTACCGTATCGCATATACAGCAACAAAATACTTTTTTTTACCACAGAATAAAAATTACCCGGATTCATTTGATAATAATATCCTTACCCGTAGCAAGTCTTTGTCTTATAATCCTTATATTATATCTCCAACGACCTGCAACCTTTTGGGCTCCTATTATTCTGTTACGGTGTTTTTCGATAAATTTCACTGAAAAACTAAGCATTTTTGCAAGCTCTTTGCTGGTTATCAACTCTTTTTCCATTTCCATAATTTCAACACTCCTTTTTTTTAGATATCAATATCCAGATCAGAACCCGGTACAGATTCGGATATTGAACCCGATTCAAAGCTCGCAACAACTTTTACAGGGTATACCCTGTTCGTATTTTCCAGATCCCCCCGGAAGAAAGCCTCTACAATTTCCTGTTTTTCAAATCGAAGCCTGTTTCGTTTATCCCGAACAGCTCCAGGAAATCGAAACGGTTCACTTTTTACCCGGTTTTTTGTAGTACCGGCCAGTACAGCAACCTGTTTTGAAGTGATATATTTATTCATTTTACAACACCCCTTTTCTTCCCGGTTCTATGGTGCCAGCCGCATTCAGGGCATTTTGAAGCCCGGTGCCCGGTCCATTCATGGCCGCAGTTTGGGCAGGTCCGTTTTATTTCCCCCCGGTTACCCCAATCTGTAAAACTCGATCTATTCATGGTTTATTCCTTTCAGCTATATATCAGATTTTTAATCTTCCTCGATTGCTCTGAACCTCAGAATTATTTCAGATGATCCGGGAATACACACAGATTCATAGTGTTCGAACCCGCTTTCATACATTGAGTTTATTTTTCGATCTTGCGCCTGAAGATCATAAGTATTGATTAATACACTTTGAAATTTCATTCTGTTTGCTCCTTTTTTTTAATGTTTCGCGGTTTAACCTCTTCAAATTGCTTAAACATCTTTTCCGATACTTCGATATCTTTGTGTGGTATTATTTCAGATATAAATTTTGTTCTCTTTTTGTAAACCTCCTTTATTCGGTAATAGTGCATCTTTTTTAGTATTGGCATATTCTACCAGCTCAGTTTTCCCGAACAAAAATTACATGTCCAGATCTATTAATTTTTTTGAAACTCTCGTGTGTCATTGCTCGATAGAACAGGTTCCGGGATACAGGGCAATGGTCGTTACTTGTACACCATTTTACATATATTTTGAACAGGAAACCTGCCTGAATTTTTATCACCCGATTAATAAACGGATTCATTTTCAGGAATTCATTAACAGATGTATATTTAAAATTTAGGATTTTGCCCATTTTTAAAATTCTTCCTTTAGGGAAATTCCGAAAAAGTGTACATGATTTTTTGCAGCGTTTCTTTTCTCAAAACCCTTCAATTCTACATTTTTATAAAAATCTCGTGATTTAAATTGATACTCATTGTTATCATGACACCATTCAGAATAAGCCTTGTAAAGATCCTTTGCTTTAATAGAAATGTAATCGCTTATTATACACTGATCAGTTATAAAGGTTTCAATTGTGTCAACACTTCGTTTATATTCGCTACAGGCTTTCGTAACACCTTCAGGCGGCTTAAGCCTTTTTTCAGCATAGTATTTCTTTGCTCCAACAATAGCCCAATTCAGTATTCCGGGTAATTCTGTTATTAAATCATTGCACAGCTCAGTAAACGGTATCCGCTTCTCTTCTGGTATCTGAACACTAAAAGGTATAACGTGGATTCTTCTCCAGATCCCGTAATCGCTCCCTCTGATTGTTGGCAGATAATTACTTGTTAACCAAATCTTATGCGACGGGCGAAAGGTAAAGGGCTTACCGTATAAATACCGCGCGGTTACAAGATCACTTCCTGTTAAATATTTTACAAGGCTTTCATCAAGTCTACCTTCGGGAACTTCAGGACTGACAGCAAAACGAACTCCGCGCAAGCCTGCAATTTCAGGTGTGGCATTACCAGAAGTGCTTTGGTATTTATAAATCAGTGCATCAGGCTGAAGGGTTTTATAATATTCATCAGCTAACTTTTCCATAATATGGACAAAAACAGATTTACCGTTTGCGCCAGATCCAAAAAGGATTATTAGTGCTTGTCCGCTTGTATCTCCTGTTAAACTATACCCGACTAATACTTGTAAATAATTTCTTATTTCTTGATCTGGTATAATTTCGGCCAGAAAATTTTTCCATTTCGGACAGGTGGCTTTAGGGTCGTAGCCTGTTCCTGAAACCTTGCTGAATAAGCAATCAGGGGTATGGTGGGAAAAGCTCCCAGACCTCAAATTTATAAAACCATTTTTGCAGTTTAACAAATCAGGGTCTCGATCGAGTTCTTTTTCTAAAACCTCAATTTCTGGTGTATCTTTAATTCGCTCGATAACCTCACGTGTTTTTTTTGTATTCAAATATCGGATAAAAGTTTTATCAATACTCTGCTTAGTTTTGAACTCAAGCCAAGGAAAAGCATCATGAATTTCAAGGCGCATCTGCCTTATGTACTTCTGAACAATAGTTGTAAAGTGCTTTTTTTCGTCAAGTTGAAATCTACCGTTTTTATAAATGCAAAAACTTTCTATAGACCGGTTATACCTGAACCGATCTTTGATTTGATCAACAACATATTGTGCTAAAAGTGCATCAGAGATTTGCAGCTCTCCAGATTGATCAGTTGTTAATTTTAACGGTTCTTTAACCTGACTGCCTGAAGTATCGTTATTTGATGTATTGCAAGGTATGGATAACTGGTGTTTTTTACCAAAGCCTTTATTTAATAAATCCTTTGCAGTTTTTGAAAAATCCCCATTATATTCTAACAATGCCAGTACCTGAACAGGTGTGTAGCCTCGCGGTCCAGCAAATACAGAATCGCTACAAGTGAACACGTACAAGCACTTGTTGTGATACCCGTAAGTCGCAGAGGTTCCTGTTTTTTTATCAGGCCGGGCCAGGTGAATAATTTTACTGGTTTGCTTTGTGATTGTCCATTTATGTTTTTGCAGCAGTGAAAGCATATCTTGATCAGAAACCTTATCATTATAATCATCTAAGGGTGAGATTATCCATTCTGAATTTGGCTTCTGGTCTGGTTCATTTTTCACAGCATTAACAGGCGCAACAGCCTGGTTAAGTGCTTTTGCAGACGTAATCAGTGTTACACGCTCCTCAGGTGTAATTTCCTTCAGGTCGAAAATCGAAGAAAAATCAAACCCGCATTGTTCAGTAACGAACTTATACCCTGGTGTAGGATCGCAACAAATGTAACCTCCCTCACCGCGAGTTTCAATTACCTCATATTGCTTTCGATTCGGATATTTACTTAACTCCTGCTCGGTGGCTGCTCTGATTGCAAGCTTCTGATTCCCTGCAATCGAACTGCACTTATATATCAGATGATATCCTCCTGAAACAGTTTTTTGACAAGCTATTTTCTTAATAAGATTATTATCTCGGCCAAAAACGATTGTAAGTAAATCTTCGAATAATGTACCTGTGAGATCATATTTGCAATCTATATCAAGGACCTCAATACCAGACACTTGGCCACAAATTAAACCGACTCCATAATAATTACCTGTGAACAGATTGTTAATATCAGATTCGGTTTGTTTGTCTTGCGTCCATTGCCTCCAGGTTGAGACACCCGGCCGCTTGGTTTTATCGGCAATTGGAACCAGGTTAAACCCTGTCTTGTGTAGCTTGTAAATATCGTTTTTCATATTATTATGGCCTGCTTTCTTAATTGTATTTAACCATGTTTGGTTACCTCTGTTAGCATAGCAGGTTTTCATTTCTACAATACCCTTATCTCTATACCTACTAAATTTCTAATATTATCAACCAGTAAAACCAAATATTCCTTTTGATCATCATGCAAGACTCCCCAAAGCTTCCGGGCTGCTTCATTTACTGAATCAATCTTATTGCGCTTGCAAAGGTCTTTTACAACAGGGCAGCCGGAATGATACTTTTCATCACGCGCCATAAGGTAATCAATATACACCCGATTATAACCCGGATCGGCAGCACAGCGTACGTTATTCGGCCAATTTTGAACACCTAAGCCGCTTGTAAAAGCTCGGTCCGGCTCAGGCAAATTGTAAACGTTGCTTAACATACACGCATCATTAAAAAAATCCTCTCCATGCGGAGAAAAAATTTTTGAGCCCGATAAAACTTTTCTATACTCTTGCATACAATGCAATTGCTCGTGCAGGAGTATATCAAAAGCCAATTGTTCCCAATCGTTAAAATTAAAAACCATTGAATCTATAACGATAATACCAGGATCAAACTTTTTATGCGGCTCTGACTTGTTGCCCGGTATATAAAGCCCTATTGACTCACTTAACTCGTAACTCGTGACTTTTGGGAACGGGAGATCATCCCGGCGGTAAGCCTTAATGAATATCTCCCGAAGCATCTCTTTGCATTTATCAATATATTTATTCACCTCGTAACATTACCCTCCTGGTCAGTGCCTTTTAATGAATGTTCAAGATATGGTGAATTTTCGTCCCATGGTTCCTCAAAAGTAAAATCTCTTAAATGAGCATAACTTCCCGGCAAATCGAATTTTGGCCGATAAATCCAATAATATCTGAAATCTTTAGGACCTAGTTTTATTTCAGACTCGAAGCCATGAAACAGAACAGGTACTTGTTCCAAATGGTTAATAACTTTTGAGAATTCCCCGAAATCAAGCCCTGGTATATTGTTTTTAGCCAAGAGATCAGGATTTTTATTCTTGATATTGAAGAGTGCCTTTGAGATTGATTGAATAATATGCGCAAGCCTGTTTGCTGTTTCGTTGTATTGGGGGGCCAGCTTTATAAGCTCAACAACAAACCCTGAGCACTCAGCTTGCCTAATATCGTTCTGCAAATGGGTTATTGTCTCCTGAATAATTGGCAGTGCATTCTTAAGAGAACTCAGGCACATTTCATGTGTGCTTAAAGATGAGTTTACTTCTTGCATTTCTCTTTGAATCCCTTCAGTGGGAGTATTATCAAATACCGCTTGCTCGAAATTTTCTTTTAATTCAGGCAATTTACCTTTCAAGTCAGCGATTGTTTTCTCTGTTTCAGTGATACGCTGCTTGATTGAATCACGCTTATTTATTGCTTTATTCAATTTTATTTGACTTTCTTTTAAGTCAGCTTCACCGGCGGCAAGTATTTCTGAAATATTGTGTTCGACGCGCTCGGGTGGGGTGTAGCCTTCGGGAAATTTGAACTCGAAATCGTTTTTATTATCTATCAATTTACTCATGATTTTATTACTCCTTATGAAAAATGTTAATCAGTTTAGTTTGGTAATCTTAAATTATGAAAACTCAGGCGGCCGCATTGGCCTCGGTGCCTTTGCCGAACCATCAGGATTAAACCTTGAAGACTCACATTGTGATACCTCTTTAATAGGTTTGTCATCTTTAAATATCCGCACTGGTTCAAAATGGAATTGCGATATTTCAATTCTAATACCTGCAGCTCTTTCCCATTCAGCAAGTACTTCAAAGATAGTATTAACAAGATTGTGTTTAGGCTTTACATAGCCATTAAGTACTTGAGTGAATGAATTATAAGATATTTTTCCCCATCGCTTATTTACCTCCTCAATAAGCTCTTGGCGGGTCTTCTCGATTGCTCCCAGCCTAATATTAACCTCTTTTGACATTTGCATGAATAAACCTCCTATATTAATTAATATTCATATACTTTCAAAAAAAACAGACTCTCTAAAGTCATGTACAAAATTTACAAACAGAATTCCCGATAATCAATACCAATATTGACCAATAAACCGTATAACCCGTATATACGGGTTAATCACACCCGACAATTTCAACAATCATGGCTATAATATAGGGAGCAATGGGGAAAAACGTGACAACTAAAATAAAAAAAACATTATTATTAATTATTACGACCAGAAACAGGGGTTTTCAGATCAAAGAACTATTACCGTTTTGTCAAACGAAGGGCAGGGAGCAGGCCGGATCTGGTTTTTTATTATATTAATTGTAATTGAATAAAAATCAAATAACCTTAAAAAGGAGTGAACCTCATGTCACCTTTTATAATCATCTGTGTACTTTTTCTGATTGTTTTACTATCTCTAAAAATCAAAAGTTCAATCAAGGCCAGAACAACAGAATATTATTGTACCGATTGCGGTTATACTGGAAGGACAAAACGAAGGTATCAAGGGGATGGATTTATCGAACTTATATTATGGCTATCTTTTATAATCCCTGGCCTGATATATAGTATCTGGAGAAGCTCAAAGCTGTTAGCAATATGCCCGGTTTGCAATAATCATAATACAATACCAGCAGATTCACCAGCAGCAATTGAAGCAACCTCAATGATGAAATGCCCGTACTGCTCAGAGCAGATTAAAAAAGACGCAATCAAATGCAGATTTTGCGGATCCGATTTGAATAAAAGCGAAGTGGTAGAAATCGAAGTAATATAAACAGGTTTTACAGTTTTTAAGGGGAGTATAACATTTATAAGAATACTTCATTAAGTGAAACGGCTTATAACGTCCGGGGAATGCACACCAGAATATAAGACTTGTTGAATAAGTTTAATGAAGCAAAGAAAACGGGGATTCTGATTAATATAGGCAGGAACGATACAGGGGAACATAGCAGAAACGGCGTTTTTAACCCATTTAAGGCAATTGGGTTAACGGGGTTAATGAGATGTTAATTAGATTATAAAAAAGCAAGATTTATATATAAATAAAAATGCCATTTCCAGCTCATATAAAGCAATATTAAGCTTTTGGGTTAATGAGGGTTAATGAGGTTAATCATTTATAAAAAGTTTTACAAAAAAAAGATACATAGGAAAGTTTTTAGAAAACGTTAACCCTGTTAACCCCCGTTAACCCATGGACAAAAAAACCAAAAACCCCATTAACCCAAAAAATGCCCTTTTTGAAGCTTAAAGGCCAAAAGGTTAATGAGGGTTAATGAGGTTAATGTTTTCTGAAAACTATTTCAAAAAAAACGATTCAGCAATAAAACTGTAAGGTTTTCCGACACTGGCACAATACACTACCAGTGAAGGCATGGGCGAGAATATAAGACTTGTACCACAAACAACCAGTGATACCAGCAACCCGAACACCTGATCAGTGGTAACAGGTCCAGCACAGCAGGAGTATACACCACAGGCACGAACAGCAGATCAGTAATAACAGTATCACAGCAACACGAATCAGCACAGGCCAGCACACAGTATAAAACACCATGTATAGTTCCAGGGGAATAACCATAATCAATAAACCAGATCAGGATTAACAGCACAGCAATCAGATCATAACCAGTGAATACTGATCACGAATCAACACAACACAACACAGCCCGAACCGGAACCAGCAGCACAGAATAAACTCATTATAACCAGCATGTATAATACCCGGATAATAACAACTATTACACACCCACAGGAACCAGAGTAATAACACAGCAAATCAGATCATAACCAAGTGAACCCTGATAACAACCAGCAGACCAGCAGACCAGAACACCAGGCATATATCTTATTAAAAATAAATTAACAAAGCATAATATATTTATTATATATCAATATAAATACTTGCAATGTGATAATAATACAGCAATGTAAGTCATTGATATACAAAACAGTAGGTACTACCAGAGATATAAACGCAATGAGGTAAAGGAAGCGCACAAAAAATGCGCACAAATTTTTATCTCAGACTGTTACATTACACAGGTCAGTAAATTGTTATAATTCATATATTTGATTTACAAAGGGGAACAGGCCGGATCTGAAAAACGTGACCTGATAATCAGATTCGATTTAATAAGATATGATCGAATATAATTTGATATATGATAATTTAACGTAATAATTTATAATAATTTAGGTCGGTTCTGGACGTGTAAAAAACAGGTGGAACCATAACCCGATCATGCTACACATAATAAACAACCAGCTTGGCAGGCGCAATCTGTCTGATCTGGATAAGGCGGCATTGTTGGCAAGGAAGGAACCGATATTGGCGGATATTAAAAACAGAATAAAGAACGCTAATTTGAAGAAAGGAACTAAATTTCCCGATGTGGTAAATTTACCACATCGGGGGGAGCCAGGAAAAGTAAGAGACCAACTCGCAAAAGAACTTGGAGTATCAGGCAAAACTTACGGAGAACTTAAAACGATTAACGAGAAAGGAACCGAAGATTTAAAGCAGGCGGTACGTGATACCCCCGGATACCATAAAGCGCAGGCATGAAAATTGAACTGGAAAAATATTATTATAGTGGCTATTTGATTTTTTAATGCGTAATATATATTAAAGTGGTATTATAAGATTAAGTTTGATCCCTGCACATTTGTATCATGGATGTAGGGGTGGTAGAAAAACCATTATCATAGATTTTATATATGTTACAGATGACTTGTAGTAACTTTGATACTGTTTATAAAGATGAGTCTTGGAGTACTTCTCCTCCTAATTCACTCACGATTAGTGAAGCAATACAAATCTTTGTTGAGGGAATGGAGCTTGCTGATGATATAAAAAAGCAGGCTATAGATAAAGCTTTTAACCAAAACTTAAAATCAGTTTTACACAAAACAGAGTTTTGGTTTGAAAAATTAAAAAATAGTAACATCCCTGTAAATACAATGTTTGTGAGACCTGAAAGCTTATATCGGTTTAGTGTTTTAATTGGTTTGGAAACTGATTTTTATATTTCAGAAGAAATGCTTAAAGTTTATGAAGACAGTAGATGCTATTTTTCTGATATAAGCGAAAATAACATTCTGATAGACTATTCCTACATGGCGGTATCCAATACCAATACAATTGACAGAGATATGATAAAGGCTGACGGGTTTTTCTTTGAATATAAAACAAAAAAAAATAAAACATGCAAATCATAATAAAGAAGCATGTGAACACATTGGAACGGTTCAAAAATATCCTGATTGGATGATAACTACTGCATTTTACTCTGCTTTGCATTTTATTGATTCAAAAATTTTCCCAACAGATATTGAATGTAATAATAAAAAAATAAAATGCAGTTCAATTGATAACTATTTTGCAATTTTAAAAAGAAGGTCTGCAGACATCCCCCCAAAACACGTAATAAGAAAACAACTGGCTTGTAAGCAAATGAACTCAGACATTTCATCCCGTTTTGAACGCTTATCAAATGCATCTTCAACCGCACGTTATAGCAACTATAATGCTTTTACATTTAAACAAGCCCAACAATTTCACTCTGATCTTTGTGCAATTGAAGATTTTTGTACTCAAGGTTCAAAGTGTAGTATTACATAAAGCAGCATTTCCCAAAAACACCCCCGACCACACATTAACCCGAACCCCATAAAAACCACACCTGGAACCAGTTACACCAGGCACATAAAAAAACTGCTTGCATTCCCTGAAAATATTTCTTATACTTAGAGTATCAAAAGACTTAAGGCGGCGTTTTCCCCGGTCCGTAATCCGGCTATTTTTATTGGAAAAATACTGCCCTGAATCCGGTATCCGTGAGGACCGGGACGCTCCTTAAGGCGTTTTGAGTTCAGGGCATTTTTATTTATCAAAAAACTTAAGGAGGTGTCACCATGACACGACGCGATTATTCTTCTATTGATTCCGCTTCAGCCCTGGTTAATTCAGCAGTTACAGACCTTCAAAGGCAGATGTACAACTGGTACAAGTTTTTGCTCCGCAAAAGTGAACCCGTAACCCCTTCAGGCGATTCCGATTTGATTCTATTACAATTCAGGGGCGGCATTCCAGATAAAAATATTATCCTGCCTGTTGAGTCTTATTCAGAAAATAAGGGGCCGCATATTAACCTGATTCATATTGATGACAAGGGTTTGGAATCTGCCATTATCGGAACCTTATTTGTGTCTGAAACCGATAAAAACATCAGGGGTACAGGCTGCTTGTTTGGTGTCGGAACGTTCAGAAACGCCATTGATTACATGGAAGACTTACTCCTCAGTGATACGAATTTTCAGGGTATCCCGCTTCAGTATAGATCCCCGGCGGCACACATAACCGCGACAATGATTGATAAACTAAGCGCAGGGTACGATATTTTATCTGGCCTTATAGGTTCCTTTGAAACCAGTGAAAGCCCTGAAGCCTTGGAACTCCGTTTAAATGGGATTAAATCTTATTGGGAAACACATTTTGAGAAAATCGTTTCCAGTATTTGTTTTAACTGAATCGGGCGGATCACAGCAGGACCACATAAGCGCGGTCCTGCTTTCACTGAAATCGGAATATTTTAATCGGGAGAAAAAAAGACATGAATCCAGATAATATTTGTATAATAAAACACGTTTATGAAAAAGGCGATTCAGTCAATTGGTGTCCTGCATTGGCCTTGCGTTCAAGTTACCAGATAGTAGAAGTAATTTCGACTTATGAGACGCTCGAACAGGCTGCTTCAGCAGGTCGGGAACTATGGAAGCGATTAGGATTACCCCTTGTTGTATCAAGCGCATATTACGGGCGGCCAGAGGTGACAGACCTTAAAATGATGTAGAACAGTGTCGGATCTGGAACCCCGGCGGGAGCGTGGTTCCGGGAACCAGAAAAAAACAGTTTAAATCAGGAGTAACAAAAAATGAACGATAAAAACGTAACAACAGAATATCGCGTAGATCAATACGGAAAAGTTTATGATGAACAGGGAGCTTATTGCTGCAAATGGGATTCATTAACCGAATCTGAACAGGCATTGATTAAACAGAATCCCGCATCAGCAATTATAAACGGATCTCAAGACCTTGAAAAATGCAGTGAGGATTATATTTCAGGATACAGGACAGGCCAGAACGAAAGGCGTAGCAGTCTGAATAAAAATTATAATGGCAGCACTTCGATTTATACAGGTGCCCGGCTTATTGGTTACATTGACGGCCTGAATGGGTCAGAACCCCGAAGTTATTGTACTCAAAATGATAATGATTGCTATAAATGTCCGCTTTGCAATTATGGGTTTGATTGTCGGGAAAGGAAGATTCCTTAATAATTCAGGGGGCTATTAAAACAGGGGATCGTTTCCAGATCCCCACACAGTAACACAGGGAGTAATATATCATGAACGATAAAACAGAACATCTTGAATACTGGATTGAAAAAGCAAATCATTTTAATAGTTTGGTGGCAGAATTGCGAAATCAGATAAAAGCATTAACAGAAGAAAAACAGCATTTTGAACGCATGTTTTATGAGGTGGTAAAGGACGCGGAAGCAGAAAGAAAAATGAATGAGTATCTGTCTGATTGTCTGTTGAAACTGAATTTAAAAACGAATGTGGAACCGGACACCAAACAGGATCAGAAACCGGTTTCAGATCCCGGACCTGTTCCAGACCTGAACCGGGTAAATATAGAATCCGAAATCATAGACCTATTATTACAGGTCGGATTGTATCCGGCCGGATAAACGATTTTAAGTACCTGTTGGCCGGGTGGCTCCCGGTCTTGCTCAATTGATCAGGGGCAGCAGGGAACTGGTGCGGTGCGTACGTACGTTACAACAGGCGCAGGGGATAAACTCTTGCGCCTTTTCTGTTTCTTTAATATATTCAAAATAGTGTATACGTTATAAAATTGTTTTATACATTTTATTTCTTTTATCCCCAAAAAAAAGCCGTATACAAATTATAGGTCGGTCCGTAAATGGATCGGCCTTTTTTTTATCCCTTCCGATTTGTGTACGATTCCTTGCGAAAAACCTTGACTATCTTATTAAAATTTATAATGTTCATTTGTAACAACAACAACAAAAGGGGATAAGGTTTATGTTATCCGTACAAGAATTGAAGAAAAGAATCAAAATGGTAGGGCTATCTAATGCAGAAATTTCTGAAAGTTTAAAGCAGCCTGAATATGTTGTTGCAAACTGGTTAAATGGTAACAGGTCTATAACAGATGATGCAAAAATTAAAATTGAAAAACTTCTAAATAACAAGCGGGAGCAAATCCTTTCATCGGGTGTACGTACGGCAATCAGAGGTAAAATTTTATAAAGGGGTTTTATATGTACAAGCCACAGACAAGATTAAAAAATGAAATGAGAATTTTCGGCATCACTCCGCATGATGTCGCGATGCGGTTAAATCGACCATATAGCACAGTGCAGCAGTGGTTAAACGGGTATAGTAAATTCCCGGACCATGCAAGAAATACAATTCAGCAGTTAATTAACGAACGAAAGTCAGGCAGAGAAAACCAGTATTGCAATTCACAGGAGAACGCAATTTTAACAAGGTAAAAAAAACAGGTATGAATAAATTATCATATATCCACAGCTCGGGAATGAAGTTCTTTATCCGCGAACCTGATCCAGAAATTGCAGACAAGCTTGAGGAAATAACAGGCAGATATTTTGATTCTGATTTTAGTTCAAAGCTCAGGACTTGCGAAATTACCGATAGTATAAGCGAAATGTTTGCGCTTCAGACCGACCTGTTAAAAGTATGCAAAAAATACTTTGCTGAAATAGTAGATCTGTTTATTTACGACTGGAAAAATATTAAAATCGGTGGCGTTACTCCTGACTTCCCCCTGGACGGTAAACCTTCAAAAGTTTTGGGTGATGAAATGAACGAAAGACTGGCGAATAAGATTACAAAAACAGCATGTAAAAACGAATCGCAAAAAACAATATCGACGCATTTTATTTTAACGAAACCGACCTTTTCAATAAACTAATATAAACTTGGAGGCAAAAAAACATGAGCGTATTAAAACAGGTTGTAAAAATAATATTAAATGACAGATACGTGGAGCATCACGAAATCGGGCTATATACTCCCTCTGATACTTCGCGCATGTCTGAATTAAGATGGTGTAAATCACCTGTTTTTAATACAGAAGAAAGCTATTTGCCTCATATAATAAAAAGTGTTAGCCCTATTTCACAGAAGGCAAATTTGATGCGATTTGGCGGCGGCGTAATGTCTGACACGTCATTTGATGTAACAGTATACAACAATGACCAGCTTAGTTTAAAACTGGAAGAATTAAATATTAAGCTGCAAGGAAAAGATATTGAGATTTACGAATTTAAGGGGACCGATGCAGACAGTGATTCAATCAGCACAAAAAGACGTGCTGCTGGCATGATTAGTAATACGTACGAATGGGATGATAAAGTAATACAACTAAAAGCTACAAGCAGTCGCAAGAAAAAACGCGCTAATCTCAGTTATGTAATCAACAAAAATAATCGGCCGTATGTACCAGGTAGCAACGAAAATAAAATATTACCCGTAACATTTGGTCAATCCGATCCGGCAAACGGCAGATTTTTTAAAATGATATGTGACAGGAACAAAAAAGACCAGTTGTTGAATAAGGATATAGTGAACCCTGAAAGCGCATATTACCCGGTCAAGTTCGGATTGTTCCCGATTACGGAATATAGTTTTGGTGAAAATATCTATACATTTCGAATCGGATCATCAGATATGAGCGTTGACGCAAGTAGTCTGGTTGGTAAATACATTAAATGCGTTGAAGGTGATAGCACAAACAAGGACGTGTACAGGAAAATATTATCAGCTCAGGAAGTCGGGATCACTCCCCCGACAGATGAGAGGGTAATTCAAATTACAGTAGAAAGTTATCTGCCTGTTGATATGGTTGGCAATTGGGACGGGACAGAAACAAAACAGGCATGGATTGAAATATATGATCTTGAAAAGGAGTATTCAGCAGATTCGGGCGCATGTGGCGGCTTTTTCGACAGCGAAACCGGGGAACCTATACCAGATAGTAAAGCAGAGGTTTATACCGAAGGTGAAGACGGTCAAATAATACGAATTCCCCCGCAAAGCTTGGAAGTTACAACCGAAAATAACAATAGCATAAAAAGTAATCCCTTACATTTTAGTAACAATCCAGATAATGTAAATACTTACCATACGATACCAGTCGAATCATTTGGCTTGCAAACAGATAATGACCTCGGAGCGTACAGTACAACGGAAACTGATATGAGTATCTATGAAAAGAGAATAGACGGCGTATATAGTGATCCTATTGAGCCAGTTACAGATCTTGAATTATTGACAGCATACAATAATGAAAGCAACGTATACGACAGAAAGCACGATACTTTTGCATACTGGAAAATCAGGTTTAGGCACACAAACGGAGCAGCTGGCCATACTATAGGAAATTTACAGAAGGCTTTTAAAATTAAACTTCCAGAAATACCCGACAATATGACATTTACAAAAGCCTATCTTGGTTTGAAGCTTTGGAGCAAGTGTATTCATGTTCATAATCCACAAAATATTTATATAATGAAACGCGGCTATATAAACAGGGTCAGCAATGTTTTAGATGACAAAAAACTGGATGAAGCAGGGGACGGGGCATTTATAGATAATATTCCAGATTTTTATTATAGTCCTGAACCTGACACGAAAAACAAGAATTTTTTTAGAACCGAAGAGCCTGAAAGCAGCGGACTGTATAAGACAATCAGTAATTACACGTTTTTTGAGTTGTGTGAATCCGTTTCAGAGTATAGAGCAATAGAGGATCTGTTGTTGTTTTTTTATAGGTTTAGAATATATGATCCGTCTATATGGGCAGAAGACGAAACAAAGATTTATCAGGCCTGTGTAATATTCGAAACCACAGCAGAAATCAAGGATGTTGTTTATGTGTGATTCAGATATTATGGTATGTTACAATAAATATCAACCTAAAAATCAAACCCCATTTAGTCAGAAGGGTGAGGAGGTACAATTGAGCTTTAAAGGTTTTATCTGCATTTCTATTGATGATAAAGGTTCAATAGATGTTCGAGAATCATCTATTAAGGGATTAAGGGCAGCTAATCAGGATACCAAAGATAATAAATATTGGAAAAAGCCTGTAGTTTCAACGAACGATACAGGTATTGCTCTTGATAAGGCAAAACAGATTTTAAACCGAATCGTTAATAAATAATACGCTCATACTCTGGTTTCTTTTGCCTGCTTCCAGGGTAGCCGCTCCCGGACTTGGCCTGTTTTCTCCGGGGGCGGTTTTTTATTATTATTATTAATTAAAAGACAAGAACGAAGTGTTTACAAAAGCAGTTTAAAAATAAAATTATTATTTGTATATACGATACGGTTTATAGTGGAATTTGTACCGGTTTTGTACCGGTTTTTAATTATACAAAATGCTAAAACACCTATGAATAAAGGGTTTAATTAACAGAACTTTGCTCTCATAACCCAAAGGTCGTTGGTTCAAATCCAGCCCCCGCTACCAATACATTAAAAGCTGATTTCAAGAAATTGGAATCAGCCTTTTTTTTTGATTTTTATCGGATAGCTGAACAAAAGCACTTCACGCTGGTTTCACAACTTCCATTTATTTCCAGCCACCTTTCAGCTATGTAAGACCATATATACATAATTAAAGTGAGTTTATTATTTTTACTTTTGTGATAATTTCACAGAAGTTTTTTATGACTGCTTTACGTCAGAATCTCATCCGGATAATCATACAATTCATAGTTTAAAACAGCTAAAGAGTATGTTATAGTATTACTCTTAATTTCTCAATTCACAATTTATAATTAAGATACAGCTTTCCACACGCCCCTATATCAATTTTTTGTTCTATTCCTGTTTTGTATTTCGGTTTTTGATTTTTCCTGCTTATTTTCATGCTTTTTCTTTGGTTATATTTCGTATTTAGAATTTTCCTGATCGTTTTGTTTCGAATTTCGTATTAATTATTTCGAATTTTCAATTGTTACCGCGGGGGTCGTGTCCGCTCGGCGAGCATGATAATTTTTTTTAACCGAATTAACACCATGCGTATCTCCCCAACAATAAATCTGTGCAGTTTTATATTATCACTTATTAATTTTCATATAAATATTATCTTATTTAATAACAATATCTTATATGCGATATTATACATTATTTATCATTTTAATATAACATTCTTCTCCCTTTCCTTCACTTTTTTGTTTATATTACCTTCTAAATGGCAAAACACAATATCCAGAAAAAGAAAAGACTCTCTACACCTGTTTTTGTTTTTGATGATTATGTTGATTATCTAAGAGCATGGTACGATTATGCAAAAAGATACAGACTGACACAAAACACTTTTATCAAACTGGCAGGAGTCGGATCACAAGCATATTTTTCTGATATACTGTCAAAACGTAAAAAATTAGCTCTCAAACATGTCCAGGGATTTATTACCGCGCTGGAACTCTCTGGTGATCAGGCTCAGTATTTTTCACTGCTGGTCCAGAAGGAACATGCAACAAAAGGTGACATGAAAGTTACCATACTGAAAAAATTAGCACAATACAGAGAAAAGAATCTTAACAAAATTGTTGCAAACAACCAAGCAGAATATTTTAGTTCCTGGAAATATCCTCTCATTCGTGAGTATATAGAGAGCCGGGGCTATGTCGGATCTGTAAAAGAGATCTCCCGTTCATTTCTCCACTGCTCTATTCCACTGGCAGAGATACGACGGATAGTTGATAAGCTTATAGGCTGGAAGCTTATCACACAAGATACTGAACATGGAGGTTTCCGATCTGCAAATACCCCGGAAGTAATCACTTACTCCAGCATGCCTCATGCTGTTGTAAATGATGTAAAAAGGTTTTATATAGAATCGTCTCTCCATGCAATGGAGACGTTATCCATGGAAGATCGCCATATTTCAATGTCTATAAAGGGTATTAGTCGGGAAAAATATGAACAATTTTGCACAAAAGTAGACCAGTTACGCAAAGAATTTCTGGAGTGTAATGAAAAGGGGGAAAACTGCAATATTGTTTATGCTTTAAATGTGCAGCTATTCCCAGTGATGAAGAGTACTCCAGATCAATCCTGGACAAGATAAGTTGAAGGAAATATTTATGCAGTATCATTCTACAGAAAAACAGTTCAACAAACCAAATCAGGATATTTTCTGGACTGCATATTTCAAGCCTGTTTACCATGCTTTAATACCCTTGTTTTGTATTCTTATAGTCTTAAGTATGGGCATAATTCAATGTAACTCTCCAACAAATGCTGGTGGTGGAACCGATTTACCAAACACCTTTGTTGCAACAGGTCATATTATCCATAAGGATGGTTCACCAGGTATACAAACTGAAGTTAAATTCATACCTCAAGATTATGTTCCCAATAAAGATAATGCGGAAGTACCAATGGGTATCACCGACAGTAATGGTTATTATTCTGTCACTCTGAGTATTACAAACACTTATAATCTTCAGGCACATAATCAAACAAGTCGTACCTCTCTTCTTTGTATGGGTATTTCTTTTACAGAGGATACTCTTCTTCTCGAGAATCAGACATTACATAAACCAGGTACCCTCGAAATTATCCTTCCAGACAATTTTCATGACTCGGTAGAATTTGTATATCTAAGTGGTACCGAATACCATGCTTATGTTAAACCTGGAGCTGGTCGGGCAGTAATAGACCACGTACCCGCAGGAGTACTGCCTGCAATCTATTTATCTTCAACTGATTCAGATGTATCAGATCTCCGTTTATCAAATTCTGCCATAGTTCTTAGTGATCAGACAACACAGATACTGCCTGAAAGCGGAATATTTCATCAGACACTGTTTCTCAATACCACATCAAATGGAGCTGCTATTGATGAGGATATCTACAACTTCCCTTTAGCGTTACGACTCGCAGATTTTAACATCAATTTAAACGAATTTACATCTGATGGTCACGACCTTGTAATTACAAATCAAAATAGCAGGCCATTACCTGTTGCAATTGAACATTGGGATCGTGAAAATGGTGAGGCTCTTGTCTGGATACTTGTTGATACAGTGTATGGAAACAACAGCACTCAGAGTCTACGCATGTTCTGGGGCAATACCGATTCCATGCAAAATATTTTAACTGGTAATGTTTTCGATACTGCGGATGGATTCACTGCAGTCTGGCATCTTTCTGAGGGTTGTGATGATGCTACAGCCAATAACCATTCCGGAGTCAAGATGGGTCATGTAACAGATACAGGTGGTATTCTGGGTGGAGCCCAACGATTTCATGGCAATGATGACGACTATATCAGAATAAGCAGCTTACTGGGAGAGTTGAGCACTGTAACACTGTCTGCATGGGCACTTCTTGATACGCCTGATATAATTGGAAGTGAGGTGATCTCTATCGGGGATGCTGCACTGATCCGTATGGATGACAGTTGGAATAGTAAGGGAACCCATGGTGCTTATTTATTTGATCCAACTGCACCAGACACTGTGACTCATGAGTTCCTTGGATCTGGAATATTTCTGCAAAAAACCGGGTGGAACTTTCTGGTATATCAATTTGACGGTCAGACACTGGAACATCGCTTTTTTATAAACGGACAGTTATGCTGTTCAGAAACAGCTTCCGTCCCAATTCAATATGCCGGAGCAGGTGAAAACACTACAATTGGAACCCATGGCAATATGAAATTTTCCAGGAATTTTACCGGCATTATCGATGAAGTCAGGGTTTGCTCTGTGATCCGTTCTGATTCCTGGATCAGACTGAGTTATATGAATCAACAGGAAGAAAACAAGCTTGTATATATTTACAAATAAATCTGTTCATGTTACCGAAACAGGAGAAATGCAAAATGATTAATAATTTGGTAAAAATCTCATTGATACTTTTTTGTTGTTCTGTGTCAAACACTTTTTCGAGATCAGAGCCATTCATTCTGGGAGCTGATATTTCATGGATTCCACAAAGGGAAGCTGGTGGTGTCAGGTATGCAGACAATGGCACAGTAAAAGATATATTTGAGATTCTTGGTGATTACAGGTTCAATTATATTCGGCTGAGGCTTTTTGTTGATCCAACAGCTACAGTTCCTGGTGAAAGCGAATCTCCATATTCCAGACAGGGTTATTGTGGTTTGGAATCTACCCTGCAAATGGCTAAACGGGTAAAAGATGCAGGAATGAAGTTCCTTCTTGATTTTCATTACAGCGATACGTGGGCAGATCCTGGAAAACAGCATAAACCAATGTCATGGAGAGAACTGAATTTTAATCAACTCACAGAAAAAGTACGATCTTACACCAGAGAAACCCTCGAAAGATTTGAGCAGGAAGGCGTATTGCCTGATATGGTCCAGGTTGGTAATGAGGTTGTGGGAGGTATGATCTGGCCGGATGGCAGAAACAGCAACATGTCCAACTTTGCTACTCTTGTAAATGCTGGAATTGATGGAGTAAAGGATGTTGATGAGAACATACTGATAATGATCCATACAATTGCAGAGCGTAACCCGAATAACTGGCTAACAAGTCTGAAAAATGCTGGAGTCAACCGTATTGATGTCTTCGGACTTTCCTATTATGAAGAGTGGCATGGAACTGTGAGCGATTTGAGGTCCATGGTTAACGCTATAGCTGCTAATCACAATGAGAAGATAGTTGTAGTTGAATATTCTGAACAGCATCGAAGTGTTAATGATGTTATTTTCGATCTGCCAAACAATCAGGGAATGGGTACATTTGTATGGGAACCATGCGATTGGAGAGATGTCCTTCTCACCTGGAGAAATAACAGACGTGAAACAAACGAGAAAATTCATCTTTATCCTGTAATGTCGCAGGAGTATGGCAATGATGATTTTGGAGATAAGGTATCAACAGGTGATAATGATTACCCATTTACTTTATACCAGGGAATAACCTCACAATCAGATAAGTTTCTCTTCAGTTCGGATAACGGAGTTTTGCGCTATTTTTCAGATGATCCGGCAACTGTTTCAATGTTTACGTTCAAGGGACGCCTTGTTGGACAGTGCCAAATAAAGTCACCTGGTATTTATCATCCAGCATTTGACATCTCTGGTACTTCAACGGTGCAGTCGGGCAGATATGTACTAATAATCGACAGTCGTGGGCAACAAAGAAAGGTCTTTACTACTCAATTTTTTCGTTAGTTATATCTTGTTTTCTATTAATTAACAAGAATATACAACACAAAGACCCCCTCTTCTCATTATGTAGGGATGACCCTGACTGGATTAAGAGCGTTTTGTTGAATATTGAATCTCTACGATAAATTACACTTAAATGAAAGGCCTGTTTTAATATGAAAATTTTTAATAAATTAGTTATCTGTGTCTTATTATTGTCTTTTGGGGCAATGTTTATGAATGATGTTATGGCCTACACACATGAAGTGAGGGAATCAGGAAGCAGCTACGTATGGCGTGTGGACAACGTAGATCAAGGTACCACGAGTAATCTTGCTGTTGCAATTATGAACACCATGGGTGTAAACCGCGAAATCGATATTTTGGTCAGCGGAACAATTACCCAGACTATCAATGTGTCAGCATCAGGTGTAAAGTTGCGCTTTCATGGCAATACCCTTAACTGCAACTTTACTGGCTCTGGTATTATAAATAACGGCCATAATGGGTTTGAAATCTCCGATTTAACCCTTAGAAATGTTGTGGGAGGCTATGGTATCCGCAGTAGTGCAGCCAGTGACCTGCGTTTTGTAAATGTGAAAACAATTGACATTGACTGGATTGGCATTCGTATTGACAGTAGGACGAGCAATCCGTGGAATCACACAATTTACGACCTCTATATGAAGGATATTCACGTTGAAAATTGTGGGTCACATGGCCTTGAGACTTATAGCATTGACGGTATGATTATAGAAGGCACAATAACTGCCCGAAACACTGGTGGTTGTGGTGTATTGTTTAACCAAACCCATAACGGAACTGTTGCTACAGTAGATGCATACAACTGTAGCTGGGGACAGGGATATGCCGGTTTGCGTTATGCAAACGCATGTAATAACATTATTACGAACAAGCTTAAGGCAGATCGTTGTGGCAGGGGATTTTTCATCGTTCAATCAGGACCTACTGTTAATTGTCATTTGAACAATGCAGAAATTTATGAATGTTCTGATATTGGTATTTGGATAGAAAACGGAACTAATTGCAGCGTTAAGGCTGGTTGCAGCGAGTCATCCGTATCAGTTTCCGGTTCGGGCAGCTATGCCGACGTAAGCAGGAGGTGTGACAGTGAATGCATCCCTACTTCTATTACGCCCAATGCCCGGGTCAATGATGGCTCCTGGCAGGAAATCTCCGATGTTACGGTGAACCAGGGGGATGAAGTTGAATTCGGACCACATCCGGTTTCAGGAGGTTCATGGAGCTGGAGTGGACCGGATGGGTTTTCTGCAAACACCCGGACTGTCACAATCACTTCAATTCAGACTAATCAGTCCGGAGAGTATGTTGCCACTTACACAAACAGTTGTGGTGCACAGAGTACATCTACCATGACAGTTACAGTAAAACCTCCAGTTTCTGTTTCCCCTGTGCTTTTGGCAAATGAGGAAAATGCTATACATGAAGGAAACACATTAAGACTGGCTGCCTCCAATGGAAGCAACTGTAGTGTTTCTCTTTATGATCTCAGAGGCAAAATGATTCACAAAGAGAACTTAGGATCAGGAATACATAGTTTCACTCTTAACTCTCTTGCACCAAAGGGAACATTTATACTGAGAGTTAAAAACGGAAATCGGACCATAATTAACAAAAGAATAAATATCACTACCATCCCCTAGTGATTATATAAACTGACAAGCTGGCTCACACTCCTGTAAAGTCTATTAAAATCTTTAACGAGAGTGTCAGACCAGCCAAACATGATGTTACTAGCAGATAGATTGTGTACATATGTACGCCAGACAGTTCGTGAAGCGTATAAGTGGTTGCTGGTTCCAACAGAAATGTTTATCAATGATACACCGTCCCTCAAGTGGGTAGAGAAACAGGTTTCACCCTCTATTCCTGATATCCTTGATGACATCGAACGGATTCTCAAAGCAGAGGAACTCTTGATAGTAGATGGGGCTCCCATACATCTGAAGAATCTTCTGGATAGGATATGCTTACAAGAGCTAAGTGTAAAATTGAGGAGTGTGATCTCTGGGGAGACATGTGTGAATATCTTTATATGCCAAAACTGAAGGATCAAGGCGTTCTAGTGCAAACAATTGCAAAGGGACTCCATTCAACAGGATATTTCGTCCACGTAGTCTGGAAAAGAACAGGACAAATACATTAATATTTGCTTCGGTAAAGGCACACTTGTCAGACTTGAAGCCGGTTCACTTATTATCGAAAGATCTGCTGCTGAGGTTTACGCTAAAAGACTCGAAGAAAAGACTCGTGCTTTAACAAGTACATCTCCTTTTAACAGCAGAGCAGATTGGTACATTGAGTTCTTTTGAATATCTGTGATGCAATTTATTTTTCAAACATGAAAGATCTCGACAGGATTCGTAAGTTGGTTGGTTGTATTACTTCCGATCAGCTCAAGTATGTTGATTATGCGGTAAATGACAGGGTAGGGGTTTTTATGCCGGTTGCTGGTCAATGCGGTTATGCCATCACACAGGATCATACTCACCCTGCCTGGTCTTTCATTTTCTGTTTTGACAGCAAATGCAGGATTAGGTTGAGGGGAAAAATTATCGTACCTGATCCATCTACAGTATTCGTGCTGTCTACCAGCGAGCCGCATCAGGAGCTTCCATCCGAAACGGTTGCCCGTTATATAGCCGTGGTGATTGACACTCAATTTCTGCGGCAACAGCTTGCTGAATACAATTTATCCCTGAACGCGCTGACTTCCGGGATGACCTGCAGAATTAATCAGAGGTTAGTGGATGCTCTCAAGGAATTCATGACCGATTATGAGGAAGCAGCTCCGGGTTTCAGACAGTTACTCGATGCCGGGGGACTCAAAATCGCCCATCTGTTGATCCGGCAATTATTTGGAGTTAATAAAAGCAACACGAAATTTCATTTTCGTATGTCTGTTACACGGGTTCTGGAATACCTGAATTCACATTATGGAGAAAAAATCTCAGTAGAGGATCTTGCCCGTGTGGCTAATCTTTCTTCATCCCATTTTTCACGTGTGTTCAAAGAGCAAACCTTGATGTCGCCAATCGAATACATAATGATGACCCGCCTGGAATATGCCAAGCGGATGCTGCGTGTTAATGAAAAGTCCCTCAGTGAAATTGCACTGGATTGTGGTTTCAACAGTTCTTCTTATTTTTATCAGTGTTTCACCCGGGAATTCAAAATCTCGCCCTCCGACTACCGGAAAAACTTTCTTACAGCAGAATAGTAATAATTTTCGATCAGATATCGAAAGTGTAATTATTCAATTTTGTGTTATTTTAATTTGCAACAGACGATTCTTATGGAGTGAATACCTTGCTTCCTTTGCTTGTCGAGTCGACTGTCCTTTGACTATATCACCTTTGAGATATGTGGAACAGAGCTGCGAAATCCGCTAATCTAAAGGGTGGTGTGTCATTCATAAACTCAAAGAATGGTTTAAAACTGTTTTTTTTTACGAATAACTTTTCTTGCAACCACGGAGGTATACATGAAAACCATTGAAGAAATCAGGGAATTTGCCAATCAGAATCCCACTACCTGGCTGGGCACCGGTGCTGGCGATCAGCCCCATTTACGTGCAATGGCAATGTGGTTTGCCGATGAAAGTGGATTTTACTATCACACCGGTACGCAGAAAAGGCTTTTTGAACAGTTAAAGAATAACCCCAAAGTGGAACTGGGTTTTTTTAATCCCGGTGATGGCATGGGATCGATGCAGATGGTACGTGTCACCGGAAAAATCGAACAAATTAACGATCAATCCCTGAAAGAGAAGCTTCTTGAAGATCGCCCGTGGCTTCATGATGTCTTCAAGGCTTTTCCAGAGGGAGAATTATTCATTTTCCGGATTGCGCATGGAGAAGCACAGTACTGGGATATGTCGCTTAATTGCAGGGAAAAAAATACTCCGCCTGTCGTGTTCTAGACAGATGATAATCCGAACGGCTGCACTTGTGCAGCCTTGCACTAAGCTTCAGATCGACCCGATATCCTTTTTCTATGGACATCAGAAAGGAAAAAACAAAGTGCAACCAGGAAAACCAATATCAGATTAATAGCAGCGAAAATGAAGACAAGTGAAAGCAAAAAAAACGTTTTTGGTAATATCTCACTGGCCTGATAATTATGCTTGCCTGGAGAGTATAGTGGATTAATGATTTATAATTATTAATTCTTCCATTCTATGTGTGAACTTGTGTATGTAATACATTATAATGAATAGTTAGTAGTTGATATAATATTAGTTATAAATAAAAATTTGAAAAATAACAATAAATATTTCTTTTTATTGAATACGAAATTATATTATTAATGAGATTCTGTAATTTCTATACAACGCGAAAAAAAATGAGAAGTTTCAGAATTTTGCATAACGGAAATGAGAGCTGAAGAGCTTTACTCTTTCTGCTAAATTTTCCACTTGATTGAATCAAAAGGTTTTTCAAGCCAGTATATGTGCTTGAAAAAACCTGTGAAGTTATTAAAAGGTAAGAATGTACTTTGTATTGCTCATAGAAGCATAATTGAATGAAATAGTGCATTCCGATTCCAACATTTAACTTCACAAAATTATAGCAACATAGCCCTGAACTGTTAAATGTATAAATGGGATAAGATTGCTATTTTCGTCAAAAAAAGCGTGGGTGACACCCACGGGGGTAGGGTGTAGCTGGTAATAAATTGATTTTTTTTAGGTCTTTACGACATTTTAATGGGTACCCGCATAAAACTCTGATGTCTCTCCTTTTTGTATGAATTTTAAATAGTGCTTGCGTTAGTCGCATTCAAAATTTCTACATGCTAAATAGATTCTCGAAATAAAGTATGCTGTATAATAATGTAAAGTGATTAAAGTAGATATGTTTGTGATGTACAAAATAATTGCTTTATAAAGATTAAACATTAATTGTATTCTGATTATTAATTAGCTTCAGAAAAGCTCATTTGATATAATTGACAAAATACACTTCAGTTAAGATTCTTTATCTACAGGATTTTAAGCAGGTTTTTGGTAAAATTACACACCATCAAGCAGTTGGCTGAGCATCAAAACTGTTACCGTTATTTAGTCCACGATGCCTTGCCTCATGAAACATTGTTGTATAGAAAGGAGTATCTTATATCAGATTATAATGTGAAATGATTGAAAGTTGTACTCTAAGCTATTTGGGTATCCGTATCTGCATAATCATGTATTATATATTTGTAAAATTATATAATAAAACATGAAATGCATATGTAAAACATTAATTTCATCGAAAGGAAATAGTATGAAATGCTTGAATGCCTTTTTGGCAATATGTACTGTCTCGTTGGTAATCAGCAGTTCTGTTTCAGCAGAGAAGTATTACAGCTTTGATAAGGCAAAAACGCTTACCTTGAAAGAATCTGTGGTATTGGTCGAAATGAAAGACAAGTATGCAAAACTGAATATGGGAGATGTTAGCGGCTCGGTGGAACGCATAGAAGATTACGGAAAAAGGTTCTTAAGGGTTCATTTGCAGCCAGGCAAGAGAGATAAAGCCGTAAAAAAAATTAAAGAATTAAACAACGTCAAAATGGTTTTCCCTGTTTACCAAAATGACGGAGGACTGGAAATGGCGTTGACCGATCGCATTGTGGTTACCTTCAAGAATGATTACTCGGCTGAAGCTATTAATAACCTGATTTCAACCAACGATCTGAAAGTCATAAGTCAAAGAGGTAAACGGTATGTGTTTGAGGTATTGAATAACACCAGTGCTCTTGATATGGCAAACAAGGTAATGGAACAGGGAAATGCG
>Ga0209723_1001276_pt1 | contig 40101 bp, 35 predicted proteins | sample BiotimSIPDNA_2_FD_185750 | JGI IMG/M metagenome (GOLD analysis project Ga0209723, IMG submission 185750) | Anaerobic biogas reactor microbial communites from Washington, USA - Biogas_R2 time_0 SIP DNA (SPAdes) (version 2) | ecosystem: Engineered > Bioreactor > Anaerobic > Unclassified | place... | reverse complement strand
CAGGAATCGCCGGAGTAGAAATGCCCTTCATCCCAACACTGATCGCGTTGATTGGCCTATTCATCGTCGCTGAAGCAGTGCAGAAAACCATTGCAAGCTACAGAAATCAGAGGATAAAAAATAAAAAGTAAGGGGCAGCTAAAAGCCCCATAGCACTATTTTTTCCTACGTATAACCACAAAAACGGCTACGGCAACCACAGCCACGACAACGACTACGACTGCGCCAATCAACCAGACCGGTGTCTCAGCAGATGAGTTTGCCACTTGTGAGCCTAAGGCGTAGAGGTTGTTGTCCCATGAGGTTATGTAGACCACTCCGCCTGAAACCGCTGGTGAGGCGCTGATGCTATGTTGTGTTGTGTAAGTCCAGATGCTGGAGCCGTCCTGAGCGTCTATGCAGTAGAGGTTGCCGTCCCAGCCCCCGACGTAAAGGTAGTCGCCGACGACCGCCGGGGAAGAGTAGACGCCGTCGCCTGTTTGGTAGCTCCAGACTTTCTCGCCTGTTGCTGCATTAAGACAGTAAACGTTCTTATCCACAGTGCTGTCAAGAACGCCCGAACCTATGTAGACGTAACCGTTGACAACCGCTGGGGAAGAATCCACGATGTTTTGCTCTTGATAACTCCAGACCTTCTCGCCGCTGTTAGCGTTTAAACAGTAGACGTTGTGATCTTGAGAACCGATATAGATGTAGCCATCGACAACGGCTGGTGAAGACTGAATCACTCCGCCAGTTGCATAACTCCATAGTTTTTCGCCCGAAGCAGCGTTTAGGCAGTACACGCTTTTATCTGCAGAACCAAAATAGACCTTGCCATCCACTACTGCAGGGGAAGAATCCACCAGCGCGCCAGTTTTGTAAGCCCAGACTTTGCTGCCTGTGGCTGCATCTATGCAGTAGAGATTTCCATCCCAAGAGCCAATGTAGACATGCCCGTCGGCTACTGCTGGCGAGGACTGGATGCTGTTTTCAGTTGCGAAGTACCATACCTGTGCACCTGTTGATGCTTCAAGGCAGAATACGGCGCCGTTGTAGCAGCCGAAGTAGAGCTTACCATCCTCAACCGCGATGGAGGAGCTTATAGCGGCTGAATAGCCTTGGCTGAGGCTGACTTTCCAGATTTGTGAGCCATCCGCGGCATCGACGCAGTAGACTGACCCATCGTTTGTTCCGATGTAGACTCTGCCATCCACTAATGCGGCCGAGGAACCCATCGGGATACCGGCATCTAATTTCCAGAGCAAATTGTTGGTTGTCGCTGGCTCGGTGGCTGATGCTCCAGTGTGGTTTAGGTTGCCGCGGAACATCGACCAGTCATCAGATGTAGAAGCAGAAGCTACTCCGACTAACGCGAATGATGAGACTATTAATACAGCTAATAGGATTGTACTTGCGATTTTCTGATTCAACATATCACCACCTATAATTTCTGTTTCTTTGGTGTTTGTTTATTGGAGACTTTGCAGCCGCATTGGCAGCCGCAGGAACTGTTGCTTTGTGTTTGAGAGGTTGCTTTTTTTATGGTTTTGTTTGCCTCAGGTTTTTTGTTACTCATTTATGTCACCATTAATTGGGAATGTTGTCGAGCCTTTTTTCTTGGAAAATACTTTCTAGTGCGTAACCCAAGATTTACTAACATAAGCATCAGCGGCACTTCAAATAGGGGTCCAATCACCGTCGCCAACGCCGCCGCAGAACCAATACCATATAGCGTAACGGCTACTGCTATGGCAACTTCAAAGTGGCTGCTGCTACTGATTATTGTGGTATCGATGGCGCTCTCGTATTTCCAGCCTAAGAAGTAACCAAGCGGATAAGTCAAAGCAATCATAATCGCGTAATGCAGCAGGTTGGGCAATGCAAGGTAACCTACCAGTAAGGGATCATTTAGGATTGTTTGACCTTCAAACGAGAACAGCACAATCAAAGTAAGCAGCAAGGCGACGATGGAGATTTTTCCGACCACTGGGTTGAACTTGTCTTTGAAGAATTCTTCACCTTTGCGTTTTATTATCACTTGGCGAGATATCGCGCCGGCGGTCACTGGAAGCGCAATGAAAACTATGACACTTATCGCTATAAGGTCCCATGGAACGGGGATGCCGCTGACGCCCAAATAGAACGCAGCCAGCGGTGCATAGAGCCCCAGCATAAGCAGGGCGTTTATTGCCGTGTTGATTAAGCCTTGAGCCATGTCGCCTTTTGCGAGGTACATCCACCACATAACCATGGCAGTGCAAGGCGACAGCCCCAGAAGAATCAAGCCGGGGATATACTGGGGGCTTCCGGCTAGGAATGTGTTGGCTAAAAAAGTCATCAGCGGCGGCGCGATTATCCAGTTGGCAATTACCGTCACTATGAGCGGTTTGGGGTTTCTGGTCGCCTGTTTTATGTCACTGAATCGTATACCGACAACAGTGGGGTACATCATAAAGAAAAGCAGTATGCCTATGGGGATCGAGAGCTGGGCGTACTTGAGTGAATCCATGAATTCCCCGAAAGCGGGAAAAAACCTTCCAACTAGTAAGCCCACGACTATGCAGAGGGCTATCCATACAGTGAGGTACTTTTCCCAGAGACCCAGCGACAATTCTTTTCGTGTATGATCGGAATTTCCCATTTGCAACCACCTAGCGGTATGTTACACTCTCAAAAGCTTCTTTAGCAAGAGTTTTGAGAAGTTCCGGATTCAAGCTATCAACAACAGTATGTATCCGTGGATCAACAATGGCGTATAATCGTTTGGTTCCATCTTTGCGGCAGTGGACAATGCCGGCGTCTTTTAGAGTTTTTAGATGACGAGAAACTAGTGGCTGGATAAGGTTGAGATGGGGTACAATTTCGCAGACACATTTTTCTCCGTCTTGTAGGTATGTAAGTATTTCGAGTCTTATGGGATCGGAGAGTGCATGGAAAACGGTTGATTTAAAGCGATTGTTGCTTTCGTTTTCCATATCTGTGGGCATAAACAAACTATTTATCTATAACAATATATAAAAATTGTTATAAAGCCCAAAAAGCGTGAAAAGCCATGTCAGAAAAAACCTACAAAGGAATCCCACGAAAGCAAATACCATGGGACCCAAAAATCGACTACGACAAATGCACAGCCTGCGGTAAATGCGTCGAATTCTGCCACACTCAAGCCTTCAAAACAGAGACAGCTAATGGCAAAAAGAAAACCGTCGTAAACCCAAACCGCTGCATAGTTTTCTGCCGCGGCTGCGAAGACATATGCCCAGCAGGTGCAATATCACATCCAGACGAAGAAGAAACACAGAAGGTAATCGCCAAATTAAAACGGGCATAAGTTTGAAGCGGATTCTTTTTGTCTGCGTAGAGAATGCAGGTCGAAGCCAGATGGCGGAGGCGTTTGCTAACCATTACGGTAAAGGAAAAATCGCTGCTCAAAGCGCAGGCATCAAGCTGGCCCCCAATGTAAATCACATCGCAGTTACGGTTATGAAAGAAAAAGACATAGACATCTCCAGTAGCAAACCCAAACTGCTCACCGTCGAAATGGTAAACAACTCTGATCTAATCGTTACGATGGGCTGCGGGGTCAGCAACATCTGCCCGGGGCCATTCTTCAAAGATACGATAGATTGGGCTTTAGAGGACCCTAAAGGTCAAGCTATAGAGAAGGTTCGACAGATCAGAAACGAAATCGAGCGCAAGGTCAAACAGTTAATCGCAGACCAGCAGAATTAACTAAGCGTGCCCCTTATCGTATCAGCTTTTAACCGGAGAAAATCCATCGCGTCCTCATAATCTAGGCAGTCGTCTCCAGCTTTTTCGGGGTTAACAAGAGAACAGGTTCCGTTTTTGTAGTTTATGCAAGCTCTTTTGTCACAAGAAACTTGACTCAAAGGAGTCACCATTAAAAGATAAGGGAATGGATTATTTGTTTTTTTGGGCGCCCATGCCATACCAGAAGAAAACTTTTGCAACAACCGCCGTTAAGACTCCAGCAAGCATTCGGGCTAAGACTGTTAACGCAAACCCGACCTCACCGGTGACGACGTTAGCAGGGGATAGTTGGAATATGGCAAACATTACTACTCCGCCGATGGTGCAGGATACTATGCTGACTATTAGGAGCCGTTTGAAGTCACTTGAGCGTTTGTTAAGTGAACCAGCCATGTAACCAATCAACATAGGACTCAGCACGTAAGCTAATAGTACGGTTCCTGAGCCAGTTATGCCTTGGAAAGCAGCTGACCAGTACAGGGCATAGAAGGTACCCATTAGAAAACCTGCACAGCCGCCAGCCCACTGATTCCAAAGCAGCCCAAGCGCCAGCGGAACACCTACGATTACGGTTAACTCTAGAATCTCCATCGTGATACCGATAAGGATGCCTGGTTCTCCGCCTACGATGACTTGCAGTTTTGAGATTAAAACTATTACGAAGATCGCGATAACTGGGAGGATAACTCCGTAGATTAAGTCGTTTTTAGACCAGTTCTTCCATGTTAAACTCATAGTGAGCGTCTGCCTGTACCTTATTCGTGGACTTTCGATTTAAAGTATTTGAAAAAAGAAAAGTTAGGGCTTTACAGCTGAAACTTTTACACTCACAACAGTGTTTGCAGTAGACTTCAACTCTTCGGGGGACATTTTCAGGTCATCGATCGCGCCCTCGAATGCATCCTCGCTTACAATGAACTCAAGCGGATAGGTCTTCTCTTCGATGACTTTCACGTCGCTAAAGCCTGCCTCGCGAATGGCGTCAAGGTATTTGTCTTTGATTTCTGCGCCCGCGATGCAGCCGGCATACGCTTCCACGCTTTCCTGTACAGTTTTCGGCAGGGGTTTTAAGAGGACGATGTCGGATACCATTAAGCGGCCTTTAGGCGCAAGCACCCGGTATGATTCCTCAAACACGCGTTTTTTGTTTGGCGCAAGGTTGATGACGCAGTTTGAGATGATGACGTCAACTGAGTTGTCTGCTACGGGGAGGTTCTCTATTTCGCCCAGCCGGAACTCAACATTGGCATAGTTGCCTTTTTTGGCGTTGGCGCGGGCTTTGTCAAGCATTTCCGGAGTCATATCTACGCCGATAACTTTCCCTTTAGCACCGACCTTCTTTGCGGCTAAAAAGCAGTCAAAACCGGCGCCTGACCCTAAATCCAGCACGCGTTCCCCCTCTTTAAGCGAGGCAAGCGCTGTTGGGTTGCCGCATCCTAAACCGAGATTAGCGCCCTCAGGCACTGCAGCCATTTCCTCTTGGCTGTAACCGATCATTCCGCTCACCTGCTTGTTGGGGGCAGAGCAGCAGCTAACCTTAGAGCTACAGCAGGAGCCGCTGGTTTTAGCTACCTTCGCGTATCTTGTTCTTACTTCTTTCTTGATGTTCTCTTCTTTCATGCTTGGTTTTCCTCTTTAGTTAATGATTTTATTAGCGGCGCCACTGTTTTGGTAACGGCACCTGCAAAGCGCTCGGCTTTTATGAGCATGATACAGCAGACTTCGCCGTCTTTTTCGCAGGCTACCACGGCGAGTTTCTCGTTAGGTTTAATGTTGGCTTTTTCTCTGAGGTCTTTGGGCAGTACGATTTGGCCTTTGGCATCCATGCTAATCACTGAGTCGATTCTGCAGGTTTCGTCTCCACAACAGGACAAGTTAATTCACTAGATGTTGATTGAGCAGCGATAGATTAAAACTTTTCTTATTTTTCTGAAAAATCAGATAATTCAGCAACCAATAGAAAAGATTGTGTTAGCCCTTCTCACTGAGCCAATCCTTCGAAGCAGCAACCGTTTTTCCCGCAAACTTCACTTTCAACGCATCCTTATACGGACACATCTCCACACAACGCAGACACAGCGTACAATTAGAAGCAGTCACATCGCCGCCCTTGCGCTCATACACTTCCGAAACATCCATCGGGCAGACGCGTTTGCAGACGCCACATTTAGTGCACTTCTCGCGATCCTTATCCAGCTTAGTCAACGCTACCCGATTAAAAGGTCTATGAGAGCTAAACAGCGCCGTCAGCGCACCCATCGGGCAGATACGGCACCAGAAGCGGCGGTAAGCAAACGCTAAAAGCGAAACTGCGATTAGCACCGCTAAATTAATCGACGTAACATACCAGCCTGCTATGTAGAATGGGCCGTAAGCAATCTGGGAAACATACGACCACTCCATAGAGCCTACAGCGCACTGAACAAGGATACAGAGCGGCCGCTCAGGGCAGACGAGGCAGTAGGGCTCATTTACGTAGCTGACTATGCCAGAGTGAAGGGCGTCATGGCCTGTGTCGAGGGCTGTTCCGGGGATAATCTCGAAGCCGAACAGTGCATATGAGCCTAAAACGACGCTTGCAAGGATTATTACGGCGATGATTATCCAGCGGGATTGACTTAGCTGATCGATTTTTTTCTTTGACAGCGTTAGGTGGCGCTTCTTGAATAGTCTTCTTAGCCGCGTAAGTAGGTCTTGGTAGAGGCCAAAGGGACAAAGCCAGCCGCAGAAGGAGCGCCCAAGCAGCAGTGAAGCAGCAATCAATGAACTGAACACTATAAGCAGCATCTCCAGGCCAGTTAAAGCGTAGAATACGTCGTAGCCTCGACTGTAGTTCCAGAAGGGGAAAATGTAGGATTGGATCTGCCAGATGGCGCAGGTTACTGTTCTGCCGTTTGGAATGTAGCAGGCGAGTATGGGTGCGGTTATTCCGTCGGGGAATTGGCTGCCTAAAGCGTCCACGCCTAGCAGGTTGCTACGGGGGGAAACGCCCAGCGGCCGCCAGACGCTGTCTGGTCCGTTGAAGGGACCGATTATCAATCCCAAAAAGATGCCTATTACCGCGGCGATTTGGATGTAGAGCCGAAGGTTACTGATGCGCCGCGTTTTGTTGCTGTTTAGCTTCAGGATTGCTATTGCGCCGATGATTACTGCTATAATGAAGAGGATCATCGCTGTGTCCACGTAGCTTAACAGACTCATCGTGACTCCTCCGCCCTAGGTTTTTTACCGGGCTTGAAGCGCAGGACTAAGCCGATAACTACAACCGCAGACATTAACGATACTGCTGTTAACGTGACTGAGTGCTGCAAATAGAAAGGTAGCGACGTTTCCTTGTACATGTTTGAGTAGTCCACGTACATTATGCTCGCACCCGTGACGGCGCCGTCAACGGTTACGGTTCCGTCGGATGCTAGCTGCCAGCCCTCGCCTAATCGAGCAACTTCGCTGCTGTTAGTGAAGAACTCGCTGCTGAAGCGCACCATCAAATCCCGATACCGTGGATTAGCTGTAAAGCTGGGGCTTAAACCGAAATTGAACCTCTGGATTCCCGGTCCAGTTAGGTTGTACTGAAGCAGCCCAGCCTCTTGCCCTCTCAAGTATCCTCGGAATAACTCAGAGAAGTATAGGGTGATGTTGCAGTCTTGGGCTGAAACATTAAACGAGTTAAGCGTAACAGAATTAATGAAAACCAAACCGCTGAATACCCAAGTGTCATTTTCTAGCGCTGCTTGACTGTAGGAGCCGTCTATAGCAAAATAGATTGTTGCGTTGCAGGCGGGGATGCTGAAGGGAGTTGAAGCCGTAAAGGGGGTTGTGGTTTGAGCTGAAACGTAAACGCCTGCTTGACAAGCGCCACCCATTAAAACTAAGCAGACCAATGTAAGTATTATGGGAGGTCTTGGAGGCTTCATACGCACAGGTTTACCCTAAGCTTACAAACCACACCTCAGTTTATACTTTATTATCAACAAGATAGCTATAGTTGCGGGTTTTGACCAGAAAGGCTTAAACGCAAACTCGAAACAAACATAGAAAAGCAAGTGCACAGCATGCATGACTTGCCAAAAATCGACTCAATAGACATCATAATACTGAAAACGCTTCTGGAAGAGTCCCGTACGAGTTTTACCAGAATCGCCAAAGACTGCGAAATCACAGTTGCCGCCGTAAGAAAACGATACAAGCGCCTATGGGATGCAGGGGTAATTAACGGTGAAATAATGCAGGTGAACCCCGCCTGTTTAGGCTACAACCTAGTAGCTGACGTAGGAATCATATCTGCGATTGAAGATGAGAAAAGCATTAGTGAGTTCTTGTTAACCCTGCCATCAGTCATTACTATCCATCCGAGGGGTTTTGGCAAATACAACCTCGGCGTAACAATTGCCCTTACAAGCGTGGATATGCTATCTGGGTTAGTGGAGAGAATAGAGAAAAATCCGCTTGTAAACCATGCGGATACATTAGTCTGGGTTGAGGCAAGTAACATTGACTACACCAGAAACCTAGTTATCAAACCAACCAAAGGTAGAATAAAACAGCTTAAGCGAAAAACCTCACTGAAAACCTTTAATCAGAAAACCCAACTGGACACTCTCGATAAACATATACTGCAAATACTCATGCAGAACAGCCGAACAGCATTTAGCCAAATCGCGAGGGAAACAGACACTTCAACGATAAACGTGATAAGGAGATACAAGGCGCTAAGGGGTAATGTTCTAACGATTTCTTCTATAACGGTTGATCTGCGGAAATTTGGTTACAAAGCGATGATGCATCTTTTTTTGAAGGTTAAAGACCGGAACAGGGTGCCTGAGGTTCACGCGAAAATAGTACAGATACCCAACCTGCTTGTTACAATACAACTGGTCGGCCACTACGACCTAAGAGCAATCGTGCCAATAACAGATTTCGAGGATGCATTCAAATTAACTGACACTATACGTGCCGTACATGGAGTAGCGAAGATAGAATTCTTCTTGATCCCAATATTCTGGATGTGGCCATTAAATGTATTTGAAGTGCTGATTGATCCTAAGCGCAGAAGAGAGTTACTGAAATTCCCATTACCTGCCGATAATAGAACATTGCTCATAAAACCAACATTAAAATAGAAAAAGAAAAAGAGGAGAGAAAAAGCTTACTGCTTTTGTGATTTCCTCAGCATCATAACCATCAAAACAGCTACTACTATGATGGTTACAAAGAGACCTGCGCTTACTGGTAGGAAGTAAGTGTCAGCTACTGATTCAGCCTGTAGGGGTTGCGCTGTCGGAGTTGCTGCTGCTGGGTCTACAACTATGCCTGTGACTGCATGCGAAGCGTAGTAAGCTGCGTTTCCCTCAAATGTAGCATAGATTGTGTATTTGCCTTCGATGTCAGGTATCCAGCTATAGCTAAAGTATCCGTCTGAATCGCTTGTGGTGGTTCCTATGTTTCGGTAGTTTCCGTTGGCGTCAAGGACACTGATAGTGATTGGTACACCTGTGGCGTTGATAGGTCGCTCGAACTGCATGTAAACGTACTTCATCCATTCACTTTCGCTTGCTTCTGAAACGCATGGTACGCCGTTGGGGAATCTCGCTGAAATGGTGTATTCTTCTGTTCCGGGGGAAATGTCGGTGATGGTGCCTTCAACGATGACGCTTGTGCCAAACTCTGAAGACTTCGGTGAAGCTGTTACTGTAGCTTGGCTTGGTCCTCTGCCGACTGCGTAGACGCGCTGTTCATAGGTGTCTTGGAAGGCAATTATGCTGTCGCCGATGATTGCGTGGCCACCCCAGCATGTCTGGCGGAAGCCGCCGGTCATCTTCCAAACAACTTCTCCAGTCAATACGTCGAGGCATATGAATGGTGCACCTCTTGGCAGTGGTTGGTTGCCTGAGTGCTCTACTTGGCCTATGTAGACTTTTCCGTCAGTTACGAATAGCTGCTGTACCCACCAATGGTTGCCTATAGTAAATTCAGAGTATGGATCTTCAGCCGTGTAAGTCCATTTCAGAGCGCCTGTAGTTGCATTGTAGCAGTAGGTGACGCCGCTGCAGCCTGTTGAGATAACGCAGCCGTAGTTGACTGTTGTGATGAGGTCAAAGACGCTTAGGAACTCTTGAGGAGCAGTTGGACCCCATAGGTATTCGCCTGTTGCTAAGCTAAAGCCGTAGTACTGCTGGAGTTCGTTTACCCATACTACTCCGACGTTGTCGGTTAAGCTGCCCATCTTCCAGCTTACGGTTAGGTTGCCGTCAGCCCATGTAGATGGCGCACTCCATGTTTTAGTGTATAGTAGGTTTCCTTCCTGTCCGTCTTTGAGGCTTAAAGCCCATATTGTTACGCCTTTCTGGTTTACTGATCCGCCGACTATTCTGTCAAGTGGTTGTGCCATGAAAACTGATCCTGTAACTCCTGCAGGTAGCGAGACGTTGACGTCGTAACCGGATGTTAATGCATTGACAACTTTACCGCTGACTTGGCTACCCCAAGCATCAGCCATACCGGTCTTTCCGCCGATCATTGCAGCTGTAGAGTTCCACTGCAGAAGCCTGCCTGTCATTGTGTTAACAGAGTATCTTAGGATTTCACCGGCTGGCCCAAAATAGTTGGTTCCAGAGGGTACGTTGGTTAGGTTATATTTCCAGTAGCCAGTTAATGCTTCATACGCTTGCCAGCTTTCAGGTGTCATTGAGTATCCTCCGCCTGTTGTGGTGTAGATGTATGAGAAGTCGCCTTGGTAATTCATTGTATTAACCCTGACTACTTGACCAAACGATATTCGGGCGTTGCCTAAGGATTTGGTCCATAGTTCTTTGCCGGTGTGTAGGTTTACTGCAACAACTTCCTGTTGGGGCTGGTTAGAGTCGAATTTGTTGTAGTACAAGATTCCGCCGATTATGATGTCGCCGTTGTATTTTCCCTCGTAAGCATCGCCTGTTCCATAGCCTGTTTGGTCAACGCCGCCTGCAAGGCCACCCATTGTGTCACCGATTGGGCGTGTCCAGAGCACGTGGGCGCTTTCGGGAGCATCATCATTGTCTGCTGCATACAGGTTATCTGTTGGTAGTACAGAGTTTGATTGCAGCCAGTTTCCTGAGATGCTGTACCATTCTCTAAGCTGAGAGTTTATTGGTCTATTCCAGTACTCGCTTGGCAGTGATGCACCAGGATAGAGGGGCACTTGCTCGTCGGTTATGGCTACTGCCAGTTTGGCGCTGTCGCTTGCTTTATAGTAGGTTGTAGAGGTAATCACGGCACCCATGTACCAGTTGTAGCCTGTGTAGTTATACCACTGCGCAGGAAAGTGGCTTTGGAAGTAGTAGGTTCCAGTCATAGCTGGAATGTATGTTACTCCTGTGCTTCCGGTAGAATCAGTTTTAATCGGTCCTAAAGTCTCAGTTGTGTTGTCAGGCTTTGTTACAGTAATTGTTAAGCCTTGCCAGCAGTCGCCGTCTTTCTGTAGGGCGTCGGTTATTCCTACGCTTAGAAGCAACGTTTGGCCTTTTCCAATCGGATTAGGCATTGCTCCCACGTAGGCATATGTGCTTTTTGTGTCTGCACCGCTTGTTGGCAGTATTGCTATAGGAATTATAGCTGATATTATCAGAATCGCAATAATTGCGGTTCCTAACTTTTGTGTGTTTATTTTCTTTCCTCCTTAATACCTAGGAGGCTTATTCCAAGCGGTAGCTATTTATAATTTTGTAAAAATGTAAAAAATGAAAAAAATAGTATACCCAAATGAAATAAATTAGTATAAAATATATCAAACAGCTCGCCTAAACAGCAAAATATCTCGGGGGCAACTTGCTGCAGCCGAACACATCCACTCAGAAAAAACCTGCCGCCCATACATAAAATTGCAAACAGCCAACCCGAAACATGCATGATCGCCAAGGAAGTTCAAGTCTTATAAAAACAACACTTATAAGGAACAGTTGCTATGAAGGTGTCGGTTTGCCGGTCATAGGACTCGGGTTCCACCTGATCCCGTTCCGAACTCAGAAGTTAAACCGTGCTCCGTTCCCAGCTGTAGTGTGGTCTTCGGCCACGTGAACCTGGGAAAGCTGGCAGCCACTTCTCAATCACTTAATACATAGTTGCACCGTTCTTTCCATTTTCAGCATTCAATACGACAGAAAACCGTTGTTCCCATGACTGCTGGTTGCACTATCTCCACAACCAAATAGCAATATTTCCCACTTGCCAAACAAAAAAAAGCAATTTTTTGTCAAAAGTTATAGAAGATGAAGTAGCAGGGCGGCACTCTTTTCTTCTAAATTAAAAAATAAAAATACGAACCTTCGGGTCTGCTCTAAATTACGAAATACTTCGGCGAAAGCTCCTTAATATCGCTCCAGAACGAAACTTCCATATCTTTAACTCCCGGAACAGCAGCAATCTCATCCCGCACACTGAATAGATGCTGAAAATCTTTCACAACGCCAATAGCCAGCAAATCATGATCTCCCACAGTTTTAGTCGCCACGATAATATTCCTCATCTTTATCAATGCCTCCAAAATCTGGTTTGAGTCAAACGGAGTCTTACCAGCCGCAACTGGAGAAACATCAATCATAAAAACAGCCATCGCCCCGTAACCTATCGCTTTTGGATTAAGAACAATTGTGGAGCCACGGATAACACCTTTCTCTTGAAGTGCATTGTAACGGTCGATTATTGTATCAGGCGAAAGGTTCAGTGAAGTTGCGATCTGGCGAAAGGAAGTGCGCGCATCCTTACATAACGCTTCAATGATGCAGAGATCGACATTATCCATGTTACTTCTCTCCCTTGGCGCTTGGTAAATCAAAATTTTCTGGACAAAGCAAGATATCATGAACCCATATGCTTGCCGATATCTCTCTAACCATGGGATGCGCTTTGATTACTTCCTTAAGTTGGCTCAGTCTGGTCACGTTCCTAACGATTGCCAAAGCATAGATACTGTGACAGCCCATTGTTGGAGTAGAGAAGACTATTTCAGGCATTTTTCTTAGAGCCACCATGATATCCTCGACATGAGAAAAATCCGCCTTTATGCCAAAACTAGCAACACAGTCGATATTGAAGCCTTTAGGATCAAGCAGAACAGTTGTTCCCCTAACAACACCTTTTTCCTCTATTTTCCTAAACCGTTTGCTTATTGTGTCAACTGAGACATTGCAGCTTCTTGCTATCGCGGCGAAACTGGCCCTTGCATCCTTTTGTAATGCCCTGATAATGGCAAGGTCTACTTCGTCTAGTTCCTGGCGCATACCGTCTCCCGAGGTTTAAGTTAGTGCTGATTTAATATAATGATTCTCCTATAGCAGCAACAAAACTTATCCACAAATCCGACCTTTTAAACGTTTTTATCTGAAAACATCGACTTCATTAAAATTCAATCCTACAAAATCTTATATATTGCCTGAAATATCTTATGACGACAGGAGCTGCACATGCGACTGGAAGAGGCACTAAATCAAGTCGAGCACAGATTTGAAGACGGTCTCAGAAAGAGATACGCTTGCTCACATTGCGGCAAAACCTGGGTAGAAATAGTAGGATTTTTTTCGATAAAAACCGAAGGCCAAGAAGACATCGTTTTTAGGTTAGGTGAAGAATCCGAAGCTTGTCAAAACTGCAAAGCCAAGACAAGAGCATGCCATGCATGCGGATCCACAGACACCTACGAAATCAACTTTCCATCAAACGCCCAGGAATCACCGTTGAGCTTTAACCGGATTCGTATAGTCAGCAAAACGTAACAGAACGGTGAAGACAACCATGTATAAAACTCCGAAAGACTTTATGGTCTACGTAAAAGATAGAAACCCTAACCAACCAGAATTCCACCAGGCAGTATCCGAAGTAGCGGAATCCATCTGGCCGGTTATTCAGAAGACCCCAAAATACCAACAAGCAAACATTCTAGAAAGAATAGTCGAACCTGAACGCATAATCATGTTCAGAGTAACATGGGTCAACGACAAAGGCGAAGTAAAAGTAAACAAAGGCTACAGAATCCAGATGAACAGCGCAATCGGCCCATACAAAGGCGGCTTACGCTTCCACCCAACTGTAAACCTGAGCATACTCAAATTCTTAGCCTTCGAACAGGTTTTCAAAAACTCCTTAACCACCCTACCAATGGGCGGCGGAAAAGGCGGCTCTGACTTCGACCCCAAGGGTAAAAGCGACGGTGAAGTTATGCGCTTCTGTCAAGCATTCATGACTGAACTACAACGCCACATCGGAGCAGACTTAGATGTCCCAGCAGGCGACATCGGCGTCGGCGGAAGAGAAATCGGCGCAATGTTCGGCATGTACAAGAAACTACGCAACGAATTCACAGGCGTCTTAACAGGCAAGGGACTAAACTGGGGCGGATCACTCATCAGACCAGAAGCCACAGGCTACGGCTGCACATACTTCGCCGAGGAAATGCTAAAGACTCGCAAAGAATCATTCAAAGGCAAAGTCGTAGCAATATCCGGTTCAGGTAACGTTGCCCAGTACGCAGTTGAAAAAGTTACACAGTTAGGCGGTAAAGTCGTTACTTTATCTGACTCTAACGGCGCAATCTACGATAAAGACGGAATCGACGCAGACAAACTGGCATTCGTTTTAGACTTAAAGAACAACAAACGCGGACGCATAAAGGAATACGCAGAGAAATTCACAGGCGTCGAATACATGGCAGGCAAACGCCCATGGGGAGTAAAATGCCAAGTTGCACTTCCATGCGCTACCCAGAACGAAATCAGCGGCGATGACGCAAAACTGCTCGTTAAGAACGGATGCTTCGTTGTTGCTGAAGGCGCAAACATGCCAACTACACCAGAAGGCATCGAAGTCTTCCTAAAGAACAAAGTTCTCTTTGCACCAGGCAAAGCAGCAAACGCAGGCGGAGTTGCAACTTCAGGTCTAGAAATGTCTCAGAACAGCATGCGGCTATCATGGAATAAAGAGGAAGTTGACGAAAAGCTACACAACATCATGAAAGCTATCCACGCTACGTGCGTTAAATACGGTAAAGACGGCGACTTCATCAACTACGTCAACGGCGCAAACATCGGCGGCTTCGTAAAAGTAGCTGATGCAATGGTTGATCAAGGCATCATCTAGGCATTATAGAAGGGCCATAAAGGGAAAACAAAAATGACAATAACGGTGAAAACAATCTGGAAAACGCAGAAGGACGACGAAGTCTGCGCCACATGCAAGGCTCTGGACGGTTACACGTGGAGCTTCGACGCTAACGAGCCGTACCCGAAACAGTTGATTCACCCCCTTTATGGTCCAGTCTATGACCTTAGGCCTGCAGCAAACGGAAGCTTGATTAAAGAAAAGAGGGGTCGCCGGTGCAGGTGTTCGCTGGAGCATCAGTTTGATGTATCTGGCGCTGGCACTGACGAGGATAGCAGGTCAGATAAGCAGACACCCAGCATTAAGATCGTTGAGGAATAGCCGGATCAGATAAGTTCGTTAATGAACTATCTGATTAATCGTTTTTTATTTTTAACGTTAATTCTCACCTTGTTAATTGAGGCTACTACGGTCAAAATCAACCTGAATACGTCGAAGACATGTGCTTGGACTGCTACACAGCAGAATCAGCTTCTAGGACAAAATAACTGCACCCATAAGCTTGCGATTTTTCAACTCAGTAGTTCAAACACGGTGAAATAACAAACCCTTAAGCCACAGCCAGACAGAAAACAACCTATGAAAGACCAAAACGAACAGGAAATGGAAGAAGAACTCAAAAAAAGCCGATTCCGCCCACCCATGACCACAGCAGACAACCCAGAACACGACGAACACATCAAGAAGCTACGGGAACAAAAGAAAAAAGCATAAGCGCCTATAGCGAATGATACCTTGAGGGGTACCCTATTGCTGATTGAAACCGCCGACATCAACGATGTAGAGGCTATAATTGAGCTTCAAAGAATTGCATACCAAAGCGAAGCAAAACTGTATCGGAATTGGGAAATTCCACCATCAACTGAATCACTGAATCAACTCAGTTCACTCTTTAGCAGCCACGTTTTTCTTAAAGCCACAGTCAACGGCAGAATCATCGGCTCAGTAAGGGCAAACATAAACAATGGATCATGCCACATCGGCAGACTAATAGTTGACCCACAATACCAAAACCGCGGAGTCGGAACAGCGCTCCTTGGCGAAATAGAGTGTAAATACTCAACTTGCAGGCGGTTTGAACTCTTTACGGGCATAAAAAGCCAAAAGAACATACGCTTATACGAGAAAGCAGGGTACAAGGCATACAGAACAGAAGCGGTGTCCAGCAAGTTGAGCCGCATCTGTTTTGAGAAGGTCAAGCAGATATGAAGTTAAGCTTATCGAACGGGATCTTCAGTAAACTCGGCTTAGAAGAGAATTTTTACTCAGTTGTAGAGTTAGGTTTTGAGAACATAGAGTTTAACATGAAAAGCGTCAAGAAGGAACATGATACCGATGTCTATCGCGAGAAGCGCCTGCGTGAAGAGACAAAACTAAACTGCCTGACTTTGCATGCGGCGACGCTGCATATGGAGGATCCAGTGGAGGTTCACCGAGCAGTATACTACGGCAAGATTTCGCTGGAATGCGCCAAAGCCCTTCAGGCACCTATAATGACTGTACACTCTAACATATCCAAGACGCTGAGTAGAGCTGCAAGAAGGCAGTGCCTTGAGAGCTACTTTGGGGAAATAATCCCGTTTGCCAAAAGCTATGGTGTGAAGCTGGCGCTGGAAAACCTCTCAGTCACTTCGACTGGTTACGGTAAAAACGTTGAGGAACTAGAGGAAGTACTCGACATAATCGATCCCAATGACGAAATAGGTATAACCTTTGATCTATGTCACGCTCTCGAAACAGGAGTTCTCGATGAATTACTGGATACGTATGCCAGCCGAGTATGCAACGTGCACATGGCTAATCGCAACCATCAGCCATTCACCGAAAAAACGCCTGAACTACTTCAATTTCTATCTACCCTAAAAAATTGCGGCTATCAAGGGCCAATAACTCTTGAGCTGGAACATACAACAACTAAACCTCAAATAGCCCAAACTAAAACCTTCTTTGATAAGCTATTGGTATAGTATTAAAATGAGCTCAGCATAACCGTCATCGGGGCGAATAAACAAAAAAATCTCCTGTTTTTTGCAGTTGCCTCAATCGGCAGGAAGCCGGAGCAAACAATCAAAGTTGTAGAATGGAAAAGTATGGCAAAAAAAATTCTGAGACAACGCGCACACATTTTACATAGGTAATAGCAACATTCTTAGGACAAGATTATTGCTTTAAGGCTTAATACCCCATTTGGAGAATAAAAGTGCAATGGCAGCGGTAGAAGACCCCGTCTTCACTGAAGCAAATCGAAAAAGAAGAACTCTGCTAACAATAGCTGCAATAGTGGTGGCTTTAATTGGGCTCTATCTCGTATCCACCTACAATTATCTACTATTCCACAACACCGTCGAAACCTTCAGCATAATCATCGCCTTTACCATATTTGCTATCGCTTGGAATACAAGACGGATTGTTGATAACCATTTTTTCCTCTTCATAGGTATCGCCTTCCTCTTCGTGGCTACATTAGGTTTCCTCCATACGGTTGCATATGAAGGAATAGGTATCTTTTCGGGAGCACATCCCGGAGCTAACTTGGCAACTCAACTTTGGTTAGCGACCCGCTACATGTTTGCTTTCTCAGTGCTGATTCCATTACTGTTCGTTAAGCGGAAAATACAGTCTAGTATAGTATTCACTGCATACACGATTGCAACGGCACTTATCATAGCATCGATTTTTATTTGGCAAAACTTTCCCATAGCCTATCAAGACGGATTAACGCTGTTTAAGGTAGCAAGCGAATTCGTAATTTCAGCAGTGATTGTCGCTGCAATCGGTTCGCTAGTAAAAAACCGCAAAGAATTCGAAGAGGGCATCTTCAAATCCCTGATAGCAGCCATGATTTTCGCTATAGCCGCAGAGATGGCTTTTACACTATATACCGATGTTTACGGCATAATGAATTTAATCGGTCACTTACTAAACGTAGTCTCATTTTACTTCATCTACAAATCGCTAGTTCAAACAAGCCTCACTAATCCCTACCACCTCTTGTTCCGAAACCTCAAGAAAAGCCAGACTGAATATGCTAAAGCCTTCAATGCACAAAAAGAGCTACAGATTAAGCTTGAGGAAAAAGCAGCTGAAGTCAAAGAATACGCCGACCAAATGGAAGAATTAGCAAACCAGAGAGCAAAGCAGCTTAAAGACGCCGAACGACTTTCCGCAATCGGAGCAACAGCAGGCATGGTGGGGCATGACATACGTAATCCGCTTCAGGCAATCGTAAGTGACCTTTACCTTGCAACAAAAGAAGTTGAGGAAATAGGCGTCGACCAAGAAGCAAAAAAGGGTTTACTTGAGAGTCTTAGAAGCATAGAAGACAATGTTTTTTATATTAACAAAATAGTCGCTGATTTACAAGACTTCGCCAAGCCACTGAAGCCTACTAAGGAGTCAATAGATTTAGCAGATACAATCAAAGAAGCTTTAACTATGGTAAAAATACCAGAGCATATCAAGTTAACAATCGATGCATCAAAGAACATGCCACAGTTGACTGCGGATAAAACGATGATAAAACGCGTATTAGTCAATCTAATACAGAATGCAGTACAAGCTATGCCAAAAGGCGGAGACCTGATAGTCCAAACAGACTACAAGAAACAAAAAATAATGATTTCTGTACATGACACCGGCGAAGGCATACCAGAAGAAGTGAAAACCAAAATTTTTACTCCCCTTATGACAACAAAATCCAAGGGTCAAGGCTTCGGATTGGCTGTGGTTAAACGTATGACCGAAGCCATGGGTGGAACGGTAACTTTTGAAACAGAGGCACAAGTTGGAACAAAGTTTACGCTAAAGTTCCCAACTTAAACCTGTTTTCTAAAACTTATAGCAGCATATCCAACGACACTTGAGTAGTCACCAGTTATGTCACCACTATTATGATAAGCAAGAAGCTCAGCATTAGCAGATACACCGACCGCGTAAGTGATAAGCGACATTATGGGGGCATAACCGCATGCCGTAATGTTGTTGGCTTCGATGGTGTCGTAGAAGCCTTTGGCGTTTAAAGCGACGGCTTCCTTGAGTGCTGCTTCGTCTTTGGCTTTAGCTTGCTTTGCGGATTCGTAGTGAGTCATGTCAGATGAGGCTATGACCACGGAGTTGGTTGCATCTATCGCTTCGGTTAATGCTCTGCCGATTTCAACCGCTGACTCGTAATCCTGCATCATAAAACAGATTGGCACAATTTTGAAGCTGCATCCGTAGAGGTACTGCAGAAAAGGCAGCTGAACCTCAAGCGAATGCTCATATTTATGAGCAACATCATCAACATCGAGAACATTGGTTTTGCTTCGTATAGCATCTGCTAGAGCGGTGTCGATTTCTACGTTGCCAAGCGGAGTCTGCCATGCGCCTTCCCGCGTTATTGCCAATGCGCTGCCGTATCCAGTATGGTTTGGTCCGAGAAGTACAACGGTATCAGGTTTGCCGTCTAAAGATAGATTGTAAAAAGAGTGCGCCGCCACTGGGCCGCTATACATATAGCCTGCGTGAGGGCAAATTAAGCCCACGATGTTTCGTGGGTGACTTGAATTGTTTACTGTCGGGGTTTTTTGTGGTCCGAGTTTGTGGAGAAAACAACCTTTAAGTTGTGCTCTGAGTGCTTCGGCGCTGCCCTCATAAAATTGAGAAGCAACTACTGCGCGCCGGAGCGGAGCCAACCTTTAGGGTTCCTCCTCCTCTTCGCGGGTGACTTTTGCTTCGAAGTCTTCGATGGTGAATGATGGATCTTTGTCTACTGGTAAGTCACCTCTTTCGCGGAGTACCTGGCGTGCTAGTAACCAGAAGATAACTGCGAGTGCGCGGCGGCCTTTGTTGTTGGTTGGGATGACTATGTCTACGCCTGCGAATTCGTTGTCTGTGCTGCATAATGCGACGATTGGGATGCCGACTGTAGATGCTTCTTTGACTGCTTGTGCATCTGCGCGTGGGTCGCATACGACGATGACTTCTGGGTCAACTCTGTTTTGGTATTGTGGGTTGCTGAGTTGGCCTGGGATGAATCTGCCGATGAGCGGTGTTGCGCCGGTGAATTTGCAGAACATTTTAACTGGTTCGTGAGCGTACAAGCGAGTTGCTGCTATGGCAACTTTAGCTTTTTCATAGCGTGAAAGGAACTTTGCCACTGTGCGGATACGATCGTCTGTTTTCTTAACGTCTAATACGAATAAGCCGTCTGGTCTGACGCGGTAAATGAATGGTTCCATATCCAGAGTTTTCATTCTGGTGCCGATGTGGATGCCTGCGGATAGTAGGGTGTCGCGTGGTAGTAAGAGCGTTTCTTCGGGTGCACCTTCTGGAACCTCTTCCTCTTCTTCTAAAACTTCGCCTTCGACTGGGACTTCTTCAGCGGCGGGTTCAGTGGTGATTTCTTCTTGAGGAACTGGGATTTCTGTTTCAACCTGTTCCTGTGGTTGCTCTTCTACTGGGTTTTCTGTGGGTTGGTTTTCTTTTACTTGGTCTTCAGACATTTTCATCTTCTCTTTTTAGCGTATATTTAGGTCAGCCATTTTGGCTCTGTTGCCAAGGAAATGCTCGATGCGTATGAGCTCGTTTAGTTTGGCTATGCGTGATCCTTCTACTACGCCGGTCTTGATGACAGGGCACTTGTAGGCTACAGCCAAATGGGCGATGTGCCAGTCGCATGTGTCTCCTGACCTATGTGAGACTACTGGAACATAACCGTTGTGTTGGGCGGTCTCTATTGTTTCGGCCGCGTCGGTTAGTGTGCCTATCTGGTTGACTTTTATTATGATAGCGTTTCCAGCGTTAATCTTAATTCCGTTATTTAACCTTTCAGTATTGGTTGTGAACAAATCGTCGCCGCAAATTAAGCAATTCTTTGTTTTCTTTGTTAGTTCTGCAAAGCTGTCGAAGTCGTCTTCATGGAAGGGATCCTCAACGTAGGCTAAGTGGTATTTGTCCACTAAGCTGATCATGTACTCAAGCTGCTCTGCTGTATCACGTTTAACGCCATCGATGTCGTAAACGTACTTTTCCTCTTTTGGCTTCCAGAAGTTGCTGGCTGCGACGTCTATGCCGAAGCCGCATTCGAAGTCCATTTCGTTACCGACTTCCTCGCAGGCTTTAGCGATCAAGTCAAAAGCGTCATCTGTTGAAACGTTTCCTATCCATGCGCCTTCGTCGCTTTTGCCGCCGTTAAAAGTGGTTGATTTCCTTTTGAGGGCGTCGCCGATTTTTTTGTGTATTGCTATGTTAGCGGTTTGTGCTTCAAGGAAGCTTTCTGCGCCATGTGGCAGTGCAAGGTACTCCTGTATTGCGGGGGATTTGCCGCGGGCGTGTGCGCCGCCTGTTATGCAGTTGCCAAGCGGAAACGGCATTTGGTTTGCTGCGTTGCCGCCTAAGAATTGGAATAATAAGAGTCCGTGGCTGTTTGCTGCTGCCTCTGCGTTTGCCAAGCTGATTGCGAAAGCGGTGTTGCCGCCGATGTTTTTAAAGTCGGTGGTTCCGTCGATTTCGTGCAGGGTGTTGTCGATTTCCTCTTGGAAGTCGGCGTTTAAGCCTGCAAGTTCAGGGGCGATTAAGTCATCAACCTTTTTGACGGCTGCCTCAACGCCTCCCTGCGGGTAATACTGGACTTCGGCTTTGCCTTTGCTTTTTCCAGCTGGGGCTCCTGCACGGCCGAATCCGCCTGCAGTGATTACATCGACTTCTATGGTTTCGTCTCCGCGGTTATTGAAAATTTTTCTGGCAATGAGGTCCTCAATGATTGATGACACGCAACATTAACCTCAAGTCGCTATATTTTTGCCACGGGGTTATTTTAGGTTTCGGAAAAGCGGCTCCATAGCTTCTAGCAGCTGTAGCAAAGGGCATGTTTTTGTCCATGCTATTTGTAAAGGGGCTTTTTGCGATGTTTTGAGCTATGTTGGATTGAGGGTTTGGCGTTTTTTTTGAAATTAGAAGAAGAGGAGTCGGTGCTGCTACTTCATCTTCTATAACTTTATGCAGAAACAGCGGTTTTTTGTTCAGCATTTGGGATGCGTTGCTGGTTGGTTGAGGCGGTAGTACAAGCAGCAGTTTAAAGCAACATTCAAAATATAGGCTGACAAAAAACTTCAAAAAAGTAATAAAATGAGAGAAAAGGGGAAAATTGTGGCTGCCTTGTCGCCGCTATGGGCGCTTTCTCAGTACAAGCAATCCAACGATGGCTATGGCTATGATTATTGCGACTGTGGCACCTACAACGTACATCAACAGTTCACTGCTTGTAACTGGCCCTGTTGTTTCCGAGGACTGTGTTGGAGCCAGCGAAGCTGCGGAGTCAACTGAGAACGCCGCAACAGCCTGCGACGGATAATATGCGCTGCTGCCGCCGAAAGAAGCGTAGACTGTGTATTTGCCTGTAATATCTGGTTGCCAGTTGAAGCTGAAGAAGCCGTCTATGTCGCTGGTTGTTGAGCCTACTGTTCGGTAGTTGCCGTTGCCGTCGACGACGCTTAGCGTTATTGGGAGCCCTGATGCGTTGAGTGGCTTGGCGAATTGCTTGTATACGTAGAGCATCCAGTCGCTTTGGCTTTCGTCAGAGACTGCGGGAACGCCGTTGGGGAAACGAAGCAGCAAGGCATCGCTTTTTGTTCCTGGTGAATTGTCAACGATTTTACCGCTGATTGTAACCGAGCTGCCTAGCTGTGGACTGGTAAGCGGGGCATTAACTGTCATTGCTGTCGGTCCTTTTCCGACTGCATATAGTTGCATATCGTAGGTGTCCATCGTTGCCATGATGCTGTCGCCGATGATTGCAAGTCCACCCCAGCCGGTCTGGCGGTATAAGCCATTAGCTCTCCAGATGAGTTCTCCGCTTGTTGCATTGAGGCATAGGAATGGTGCACCTCTTGGCAGTGGCTGATTAGGCGAGTGTTCTCCGGTGCCTATGTAGAGTTTGTCGTCGGTGATGAAGGTGATTCCGACCCACCAATTGCTGGCGAACATGCTTTCACTGTAGGGGTCTTTAACGGTGTAGTTCCAGAGTAGGTTTCCGTTGTTGACGTCGTAGCAGTAGACTATTCCAGCGACTCCACAGGCGTAGAGTTTGTCGTAAGCAACCAAGTGTGATGAAAGAACTGTGCCTTCATAGATGTCAAGATAATATTGCGATGCTGATGGACCCCAAGCCATGTCGCCTGTTTCTAAGCTGACGCCATAGTGTTGTCTAAGTTCCTTAGACCATAAAATTCCCATCTTGGACTGCTCACTAAAAGTAGCCCAGCTTATGGTTTCGTTGCCTGAAACCCAATGAGAAGGCGATGCCCATTGCTTGTTGAACAGTACTTGTCCTTCTTGTCCATCCTTCAAGCTTAAGCCCCACATAACAACGTTGGCTGGTGCTGCGCTGGCGCCGAAGCCGCCGCCGAGGTTTGATCCGACAACCCTGTCGTTGAAGTACGCTGTTTGGACACTGCCCGGGAGGTTCTTGGGTATCGTTACGTTCCAGCTGTAGGCGTCTTTTGCTGCCTGTGTGTTTGCTCCTGCGTCGAATGTCATTCCGTTAACCACGTTTCCCCAGCTGCCGCCGCCTACATAGTATCCTGTGGCTGAAGCTTCGATGAAACCCGTCATGTTCCAGTCTGCCATCCAGCCGGCGTTTTGGTTGACTACCAGTATGTGTATTCCGCCGTTTGGATCAGTCATTGTTGTGCCTGATGGTGGATTCTTGATTGTGAATGCCAAGTTTCCTGTGTCAGCGCTGAAAGCGTACCACATTGCTGGCGAGGGGGGACCAAAGAAACTCGTTCCGCCCGTGGTTACCCATAGATACGCGAATGTGCCCATGTAGTTGAAGCCTTGATAGTATAGTTCCTGACCGAAAGCTATCGATTGATTGTTAAGGAATGTTTTTGCCCATAGCTCTTTGCCTGTGTGCAAGTCCATGCAGTGGTAGATGACTGGTTCAGCGAAGCCGCCAAGCATACCTCCAGCGTAGGTTGCGTAGTAGAGTTTACCATCGAGTATCAATCTGCTTGACCATACGCCTTCATATGCGTCGCCTATTCCGAATCCGACTGGGCCCTGATTTATTGAGCTTGCAATGCCTACGTCGCCTCCGACGAGTCCACCCATCGTTAGCGGTTTATTCCATAGTATGTGGGCGGTTTCGGGTGCTTCCTCATTGTTGAAGACCAGCCTGTTTGGAACGTCTGATCCGCTGAGTCCGCCTGATGCTTGCAGCCAGTTGCCTGCAATAGTGTACCATTCTCGGATTTGTGCGTCGATTGGCCGTGTCCAGTATTCAGTGGGTAGTGGAACTCCCGGATATGCTGGTATGGAATCCTGTTGCACTACGAGGGTTAAGGGGTCGCTGTCACTGGCGGAATAATATGTGTTTGATACTATTGGTCCAGTGAATGCACCAACCCCAGTATAGTTGTACCATTGAGCGGGGAAATGCGTTTGCAGAATATAATTGCCGACCATGTTTGGTGTGTACTGAGTGCCTGAGCCTCCTGTCGAATCCGTTATGAATGGGCCTAAGGTTTCGGTGGTGTTGTCTGGTTTTGTGATGGTTACGGTTATGCCTTTGAATGATTCAGTTGCGTTCTGTGTTGCCGCTGAAATGCCGAAGTGTATTAGTACTGATTGGCCAACTCCTACGGGGTTGGGTCTTGCTCCGATGAAAGCGTAGGATGTCATTGTGTCTGGTTGTGGTGGTTCGAATTGTGCTTGACTTGTTGGTAGAATAACAAGTGATGCTGTTATGGTTAACAAAGCGAATATTGCGATTAAGAAGCCGATTTTTCTTTTTGCCATTGTTTGTTCTCCTAAAAATTAAGCGTACACTGCTTTGTGTACATTTATCGTTCAATTTTACTAGCTTATAAAAGTTATTGAAAATAGCATACGCTACGGTAAATCTAAAAGAATACGCAATTTTGGGATAATGGTTGAATCATTCTTGTATGGTAGCGATATAACCGACAAAGCAGTACATTGTTTTTGGCATAACAAATACTTACAAGAATAGGTCTTTCTTTGCCGACTATCGCCTATAAAATGGACAAAAGCCAAGACCTACCTGTCTCACAGAGACCTCCCCTCCCCCATTATTTAAAGAAAAAAGAGAGACGGGCTTATTCGTCTATCTTTCTTGGCTTGAACTCCATGGAGGGGTACTCTTTTAGTTTATCCGCCATCTCACCCAGCGCCTTATCCACGAGGTAGTTGACTGTGCCTTCCTCGTAAGTGCCGTCAGGTCGCCGATGCCCAGCCTTTGCCCCAGTGAGGACCTCTATGCCCTCATCTATGGTCTTAACCGAGTAGATGTTAAATTGCCCCGCTTTGACTGCTTCAAGCACTTCCTCTTTTAGCATCAGGTTCTGCACATTACTCTCGGGAATCATAACGCCCTGCTCGCCAGACAATCCTTTGGCTTTGCAGACCTCAAAGAAGCCCTCGATCTTCTCGTTGACACCGCCGATAGCTTGCACCTCGCCCTTCTGGTTAACGGAGCCCGTCACCGCGAGGTTCTGCTTTATCGGCAGTCCGCTGAGCGCGGAGAGGATGCTGTAGAGTTCGGTGCTGGATGCGCTGTCGCCTTCGACGCCGCCGTAGTTCTGCTCAAACACCAATCTAGCGCTTAGGCTGAGGGGTTTGTCGCGTGCGTATTTATCGTTGATGTAGCCGCTTAGGATCAGGACGCCTTTAGTGTGTATTGGGCCGCCCATTTTGGCTTCGCGCTCGATGTCAATGACGCCTTCGCGGCCTAAGCCTATGCTGGCGGTGACGCGGGACGGCGTACCGAATGCGAAGTCGCCCAATCCCATCACTGATAGGCCGTTAACTTGGCCCACCTTCTGCTCGTGTGTGTCGATGAGGAAGAAGCCTCTTGCGATCATTTCCTGAATTTTTTCCTGAACAAGCTTTGAGCGGTAAACCTTCTCCTCGATAGCTTTCTTCACGTGCAAAGCGGTTATGTAGGGCGAGTTTTCTTCGGAGGCGTAAAAGTTGGCTTCGCGGATAATGTCAGCCACAAGCGAGAACTGCGTTGAGAGCTTATATTGGTCTTCAACGAGCCGAGAGCTGTACTCGATAAGTTTCGCTAAGGCACCGCCGTCTAGGTGCTTCATGTTCTCTTTTTCGCAGAGCCCACAGACAAACGAGGCGTACTGCTTCATTCGCTCGTCGGTGCGCGGCATGGTTGTGTCGAATTCAGCTTTAATCTTGAAGAGCTCACGAAAATCAGGGTCGAGGCTGAACATCATCTGGTAGAGGTATGGGTCGCCTATCAGGATGGTTTTAGCGGTTAGGGGTATAGGTTTAGGCTTAAGCGTCTTAACACTCAGAAAACCATAGCGTTCCTCAGGTTCCTCAATGTACATTTTCCCGTCTTTAATGTCGTGTTTAAGGCCGTCGTAGGAGAAGGGGTTACGGAGCAAATCTTCAACCGGCACAATCAGGTATCCGCCGTTTGCCTTCTGAATGGATCCAGCCCTGATCATGCTGAAATCCGTTGTTAAGGCCCCGAACTGCGCCTCCTTCTCTGTTCTACCAAGCAAGTTATGGTAAGTGGGGTTTGTCTCCATAATTACTGGGGCGCCTTTCGTCTCAGAGTTGTCGATGACGACGTTAACGTCATACTTCTTGTATGGGTCCTCACGCAGCCACGGCATCGCAAACTGCAATTGCTGCTGTTGCTCAGCGCCTCCTCGCCTGGCAAACTGGTTAAGGTTATCTAAAATATCGTTTTCCACAGCCCTGAGGTAGATGGAAATGTCTTTGTTGTTTTGGTACTTCTCTATAAGCCCCTGAACTTGGCTGCCTATAGCGTAGAAGGCAACTTCCTTGTTTAGCTTCTTTACTGATTCACGGATTTGCTGCTCCATATCGATAAGCTGCCGCATAACCGCAGAGAATTCCTTCTCAAGAGCCTCCCGCTTAGGCTCAAGCTTATCCTTCACTTTCTGGGGCAACGCAAGCATTTCCTCCTCACTAAGCGGTTTACCATCAAGCACCGGAACCAGCAGGATACCGATAGGTGTAGTTTGGATTACGAAGCCTTCACTGAGCGCCTTCGCGTTCAATCCGTCGATTAACTGCTTACGGCGGGTCTCCAGATTACGAAGCGTAGCTTCCCGGCGGGTAACATAATCCTCGCTTTCAAACGCCTTCGGCAGCGCAACCTTGACGTTGTCGATAAAGCCCTTCATGTCCTCGCGGAACTCTTTGCCCTTACCCGACGGCAACTCAATAGCCTGCGGCTCATACTGGTTACCAAAATTGTTAACGTAGCACCAGTCAGGCGGCACCGGCTGAGTCTTAGCTTGGGCCTCCACGTATGCTTTCACAGCGGTTTTCCGGCCTGTACCCGGATAACCAGCCACGTAAACGTTGAATCCGTCCTTCTTTATTCCTAAACCGAACCTAAGGGCCCGTACAGCTCGTTCCTGCCCGATTATCTCAGCTAAAGGCACCAGATCACGTGTTGATTCGCATTTCATAAAATCAGTGTCACAGATGTTTCTGAGTTTCTCTAATGGCAACTTGTTGATCAAAGCCAAAAATCCTCCAAAAAAATACCAAGTAAAGAGAAGAAAGTCTCTGCTTTTAACTGTTTTTGGCAGCCGCAGACCAGCTACCACAGAGAAATGGCGGCGCTATTTGGGCGTAAGCTTCGCCTTCTTAATGATGTAGACGCCGGAGCTGCCATGCCACTCCACCGCTGAATCTGTAACTTCGATTCTCTGCTCAAACAGCGGCGCGTCAAGCACGGTTGTCTCGATTTCTCCGCCTTCCCCTGAGGGGCTAAGGCCATATTTTGCCTGCAACGCTACAAGGCGCTCAATCATATCCTGAGTGAGCTGTTTTCCAAGCCACTTCTCATCAAGCGGATAAGCGAAGACTCCTGAGATTATAACTTGGAATTGTTTTGCGAGCAGGGTTTCGAGGAGCGCTTTCTGGTCATGCATCCAAAGCGGATTAAAACACCCCAGATCCAAGCTGTTGCAGATGCGTTGAATCCGCGAGGACTGATAAACCGACTCCACAGCGCCGGTTACGATGCCCTCGATGCCGTACTGCGCTTTGGCTTGCCTTATGGCTTTTTCTAAGTCGGCGAGTTCCTCCTCCTTTTGGCCTTCTGTTTCCACCCTGACGAGTGGCAGCCCAAGCGCCTCTGCCTGAAGCCCAGTAACGTCAACGTTGGGCGTATGGAACATGTAGCTCTCCTTATTGCGGGAAATGACGGTGATAAGGCACACTACCGAATCTTTCTCAGAGGCCATGTGCAGGGCAAGAGTTGAGTCTTTGCCGCCTGAAAATAGCACGCCTAATCGCATAGGCACTAAAAGAGAAGAAAAGATGTTAATATGCCTGCTTGAAAAATGCAGGCTTAGAATTTGATGCTACAAACGTTGGGTATAGCTTGGAGTTTTGAGACGATGTCAGCTGAGACAGTCTGGTGCAGGACATAGACGCTGATTGCGTAGCCAGTGTTGATTTGGCGGCTGTAATTGGCGCGTATGTTGATGTTGCTGTCAGCAAGCACCTTGTCGATGTTAGCGAACACGCCGGGGACATCCTTGTGGTGGATAAAAAGCGTAAAGATCTCTTTCTCTTCAACCTCAATGGATTCGCCAGCGTTGACTGCGTTCGTGAAGTCGCCGCCTAAGAGATAGCTGGATAGCACGCGAGCCATTTCGGTGCTGGTTTCACGTTGAGCTTCCACGGTGGATGCGCCGAGGTGGCTGCTCATTACGACGTTGTCGAGTTCCTTTAGTTTGTCGTTGAAGGGGTCGTTTTCCGCTTTAGGTTCCTCTTTGTAGACGTCGGTTGCGTAGCCTGCGAGTTTGCCTTCTTTAAGCGCCGTGTAGAGGGCTGCTTGGTCGATGTTGTTGCCTCTGCTGGTATTGATGATGTAAGCGGTTGGTTTCATCAAGGCGAGTTCTTTGGCGCCGATGATTATGTCTTTGCCGCCTGTGTGGACGCTGATGTAGTCGGCTTTCTGGAGCACTTCCTCTTTTGTTGCCAAGAACTTTATGCCGGATTCCGGGCAGGGTTTAATGTCGAAGCCGATGACGTCCATATTGAAGCCGTGGTCGGCGATGTGCGCGACTTTCTGGCCGATTCTGCCACAGCCGATTAAGCCCAAAGTTTTACCGTTAAGTTCTCTGCCTTGAAGCTTCTTCTTGATCCAAACACCGTTCTTTAGTGAATGGTGAGCTTGAGGAGTGTTGCGTGAAACTGCAAGCATCAAACATAAGGCTAACTCTGCGACGGCGTTGGTGCTTCCAAAAGGCGCTATTTTGACGACTATGCCGTTCGCTGATGCAGCTGCTGCATCGATGTTGTCAAAGCCTACGCCTGCGCGTCCGATGATTTTGAGTTTACCCTTTGCGCCTGCCTCAATGATTTCTTTTGTTACTTTAGTGGCGCTTCTAACAACCAGCGCGTCGAACTGGCCGATTTCCGCAAGCAACTGAGCGGGGTCACGTTTCTTGTTGTCTGTTTCTATGCCGGCTTGCTGGAATATCGCTATGCCATCTTTCTCTAAACCATCGTTTAGTAGTACTTTCATGCCCGATTTCACCTTAAATACAAGTGAAAAAGTGATTGCTTTTACAGATTATAAAACTTATCTAAACGAATTCTTCGCAGCTATGCTTTAGCCTTGATTTTGGCTCCTTTAAGCACCTTCGTCGTTTTGGGTGCGCGTGCTCGGGTGGCCATTATGTCAAAGGTAGATCGGGTATGGCAGTAGGGGCATTTTAGCACGCGGTAGTTGCGACGAATCAACGAAGTTATGGTTGCACCGGGTATCCAGTGGAAGTTGAAGGTTTTACGGCAGCTTGGACAAGTCAAGCGGGAGATGTAATGCGGGCCAAATCTTGGCAGAAGAACCATCAGTATTACAAAGCCTATCGCGGTAATGAGGAAGAGTACAGTTATGAAGTCTAGGTTCATGCTTTTCAGAGTCAAATTGACTGTGTAAACTAATTAATCTTTAGGAAAACTAGCCAATTTTAACTCGTCTTCTATATGGAGCTATTCTTCCTCTGATAACCCATGCCATTTCCGCTCTAGATATAGAATCAGGCTAAACAGGCCTCTACTGAAAATGACCAGTATCAGTAACGCGAATTCCTCGTAGGTTCGAACCGCAACTGTGCGTATGATTTCGGCTCCTATGAAGAAGTTTAGGCTTAACGTCAGGTAGTTGCTGAGGAAATGGGTGGAGTGGGTTGGTTTGTAGGGGTCGCTTACTTTGTACTGGATAAAACGGTAAGTAACGAGCACAGCGCCATAAACCAATACTGCGCCTCCGATCAGGTAAAGAGCATAGGTCGCCAAGGTGAGAATAACGTAGATGGCGTCGAATAATGCGCCTCCTGTAACGTAGGTTGGGCCAGAGATTAAGAAGATAAAATCGGGATACAGCAAGCTAACGACTGCCCCGGCAACAGCGAACAGCGCAATAGCAACGATAATAAACAGTGATAGGTTACTGCCACGCGGTTTCTCAACAGCCTGATTTTCCATAGAATATGCACTCGGCGCTCTCTTAAAATTAAGGTGAATTCAGCATATAAAGTTGATATCCAAAAATGGACATGAAGAAAAGGAAAGGTAGGATAAAGCCTACTTTACGTATTTGAGTGCTTCCTCAACGCTTTGGAAGCCATATTTAACGCCGCAGAATTCCTTCTTAAACGCCAAAACATCCGCCTTAACCTGCACCGGCTTACGCTTCTCTTTGATGACATCAAGCATTAAATCGCAGAGATGCTTAACATCGCCCTCCATCAAACCACGGCGGGTGACATCTTGGAAGCCAACACGTAAACCTGAGGGGTTTCCCTTGTCTGCTTGGTCATCATATGGCAGAAGGTTCTTGTTAAGGATGATGCTTGCGTCTTCAAGGTCCTGTGCCACGCGGTTGCCGCCGCCGAAGCCCCGGACATCCAAGGCGATCTGGTGGCTGCGTGTGAAGCCCTTCTTTTCAGCTACGACTTTAACGCCGTTCTCGCAGAGGTACTGACCAGCTGTTTGTGCGTTTTTGACTATTTGTGTGGCTAACTGTTGACCGAAAATCTTCATTTCTAAGCAAGCTATGCCTAAGGCGGGAAGCCTGCCGAGGTGGGTGCTTGAGGCAGTTAGTGGGAAGACTGCATGTTGTATTTTCTTGACGGCTTTCTCTTTTGCTGGAGTATCAGGTGAACCCATGATAACGCCGCCCTGTGGACCCGGGAAAGTTTTGTGGGTGGAGGCTGTGATGAAGTCTGCTCCTTCGCGTAGTGGATCCTGGAATTGGCCACCTGCAATCAAGCCTAAAACGTGTGCCGCGTCGTAGGCCACGTATGCGCCTACTTCGTCGCAGACCGCTTTTAACTCTTTAACGGGATGAGGGAAGAGGAATAGGCTGCCGCCGAAAGTGACGATGCCGGGTTTAGCGGCACGGATAACGTAAGCTGACTTGTCTGGGTCAATGTTGAATTCATCGAGATCATAGACGTGGTTTATGTTGTCTATGCCAAGGATGCTGCCGGCGAGTCCAGTATAGTCATGGCTGATGTGTGCGCCGCAACTAAGTGGCGTAACAACCATCTTGTTATTCTTGGATGCAAGCGAGAGGCCTTTAAAAGTGGCTGTGTTAGCGTGTGTACCTGAGATCAAGCGAACATCAGCCCAGGACGTGCGGAACAGGTTTTTAACCGCGTCACATGCGAGGTCCTCGATTTGGCTCATGTATTTTTGCCCTTGATAGTACCGCTTCTTAACGTGGCCAGCCATGTCGTTTTCGCCTTCCGCGTATCGGGTGGCGAGGTCATGGCTCATGTCGAGCATTTGGCTTACAGCTGGAGATTTTATGCCTTCGCTGGCAATCATATTTATACATTCTTCGCTGCGGTACTGCTCGTGTTTTTTAGATGCTTGGATTAAATTAGAGACTATTTCGGGCATATCTGTCATTTTACGGTGCTTCCCACGCTCTGAATATCAACGGAATTAGAGCTAGTGGTATTTAGCCGTTACCTATCTATATTTGGTTTCTAGGGATAGATGGATTTAACGATTGTAAAGTTAGTGTTCAGCATTTTTCTGTGGTACAAATGGTTTAGTGAACTCTTCCTCGCTGGCAACCTCGCTTATCTGCTTTCGTGACTGTACCAGCCGCAGCAGCTTGCTGGTTAAATCCAGCTTTTCCTTTGGGTACCCAACTGTAATCATGACTAAAACCTTAAAGTTCTCTGGCACTTTAAGGGCAGCTTTGACTTCTGACTCGTTAAAGCTTCCAACAAAGCATGTGCCAAGACCCTCGTTTACGGCAGCTAAAACCATATTCTCAGCCGCTAATGACGCGTCAACCGTGTACCAGTCAGGGGAGGTCTTCTTGTTGCCCAAAACCACGATTACAAGCGGGGCTTCGGCAGCGAACTTTGCGTAAACACCTTTTGAGAGGATTTTTCGCTTTTCTTGATTCACGACTGCTATGAAGTGCCATGGTTTAGTGTTGGCTGCTGATGGCGCCAGTCGTCCAGCTTCTAAGATGCGCTCAAGAACCGCTCGGGGGACGGGTTTGTCTTGGTAGGAGCGGATTGATTTTCGGGCTTGTATCGCTTCAAAAGTGTCCATTCTTGTTGCCTCTAAAAACAGTTAGGCGCAGCCACGTTATTTGGGTTTTCCCTATGCACATAACCTGTTATTGGCTTAATTCAAATTACAGTTAATTATCTAATATGGTGAAAGTTTTTAGCATACAAGCCAGAATTAATTGAAGCTACGTCCACCTAAGCAGTCGCTCTCTTTGGAAAGTTACCCTACAGAAGGAAGGGCAGGAAAGCGCCTGCTAACACCACCGCCAAGCAAGCCACTGCAGCCACTACTGTCACTCGGTAGATTGTCTTCTCGCTCAGCCGTTTGCCTAGGTACCGTTTGAGGGCGATGTTGAATATTCTGCCGCCGTCCAATGGATAGATGGGTAAAGCGTTGAAGATGGCTAAGTTGAAGTTGACAAACCAGATCCAGTAGAACAAGTTAGCTATTACTGACCAGCTTGGCCCAAGAGGGCTGGTGTAGAACTGTGATAGTGTATCTGAGTAGGGAATGTATGTTGAAGCTAGGGTTGGCGGCACGAGGTATATGGAGAGACGTTCGATGCTGAAGCTATTGTAATTGTTCAGGACAGCCTCTGTCTGCAGATTATAGATCATGACACCCATCACAGTTCGGTTCTCGGTCTTTGTCAAGTTAAGGGTGGTTGTGTAGTGGGTATCCCAGTTGTCGCCACGCCGCACAGTTACCAGTACCATTTCACCCGCTGTCTTGTTCTCGAGGTAGGATCGCAAATCATCAGATGATGTTATTGTGACGTTGTCTACGGAGACCAAGACATCTTTGGGTTGCAGCCCCGCTGCTTGGGCGGGCATGTCTTGGGTTACTTCGCTTATGTATACGCCGTTAACTATGGGTGTTAAGCTGCCGACTACTGCTATTAGGCAGATTAGGCAGACGGCTCCAAGTATGATATTTCCTCCGACGCCGGCGGCCATAACCTTCACTGAGGGACGGGCGCGTGCCTTTTTCAGCTGTTCTTCGTCTACGTCTACGAAGGCGCCGATGGGGATGATTAGGAAGAATAGTAAGCCGCTGGATTTCACTCGGAAACCGTTGTTTCGCGCTATTATGCCATGTGCGCCTTCATGGATCACTATAGCGATTACTATGGCTATCCAGCCGTAAACTATCGGCAACATCGGGTTGACGCCGGGCAACATTAGAATCGAGCCTACACCTAGATCCTTGACTGTTTGGCTAACCGACTGGCTGACAGCGGGGTTGCTTAGCAGGGTGATGAGGCTGCCTGTGATTAGGAAGAGAGCCAAACCGGCGATGATGGGTACTAACGCTAGGAACACCCATGCGATGTATTTTGAGCCGCGTGTTTTTCCAAGTTTATCGAATATGAATGTGAAACGTTTGGTTCTAAGGGTTAGGAGTGGAAAATTGAAGTCAATTGTTTTTTCTTTTTCCTCAGTGGTTTGCTGCGGTGGCTGCTGGTCTTCAACCTGATTATTTTGTGCCAAGCTGGAATCGCTCACGCTAAAAGAGGCGGTTCGCCAAAACATAAACATAGCGCAAATTTGGGCGCCGACGCTTATTGTACCCGTAATATATCGACTTCTGTAACTACTCGGCTTTGGAAATCTTGTTCTTAAGCAAACCAGCGGTTTTTCGTGTTGAGAAGGAGAAGGCGAAAGATATGTATCACCCTAAAACTGCGGTACTTCCAAGCTTCCTGCTTGTACTCATGGGTTCAATCGACTGCGTAACTACAGTCATCGGCACCCTATACTTCGGCGCTATAGAAATGAACCCCATCATGGCAGGAGTAGTAAGCAACGTGCCGCTCTTTATGGTACTCAAGCTTACCGCCACATTCTGCATCGCAGGCACATGCCTTCTCTCGGCAAAGATGCTAAATAGCGCTCAAGACAAGACCACCACGAGTTTCCGAGTTGGTAGCGCCGTCGTGAGAGTTATTTATTTGGGATTAGTTGCGTTTCTTGTCGTTGTCGTAGCTAATAACATGATGGTTCTGTTAGCCTAAAGCGACGCTTTGAGCTCATCGCTGCTTTTTGGGTTTTATGTCCATTACATTGGGTAAGTGAAGGCGGAATTAGCATAAAGGCGTCTGAACAAAAGGCGCTTACTCATTAATTTTGTTTAAATCCAATATTCAAGGAGAGATAAATCTAAAATAGATAAACGCCAAGAGTTAAAAATAAAGAAACGCTTAACTGTAAAAACACACCTAATACAGTAGCGTCGAGAGGACAAAGATGCCGTTCAATCTATTCCACAAAAAGAAACAGCCGGAACAGCAAACATTAGCTCCAACCGCACAAGAGCAGCCAGAGGTACCGGTAGAAGCTGCACCTACAACTGAGGGTCAACCTGAATCAGCTGTCCCCGCTGAGGAACCAATCCAGGAGCCAGCGCCAGAATCAGCATCTGCAGCACAAGAACAACCGCAAGAAGCGCCAAAGACAGAGGAAGCGCCAGCAGCAGCACCAGCCCCTGAAGAGCAAAAACCGCAGGAAGAAACAGCACCTCAGCCAGTGGAACAAAAGCCGGCGGCGCCTGAACAGGCAAGCAAAACCTACCTCAAAGCCATGCCTCTAAAGGACCTTTCAGACGTAGAAGTCGTTAAAGAGGAAGTAAGAAACGGTAACATAATCATCCTCCGTATAACGCCGCTTGCAGGCAAAAGTATAGAGGATGTTAAAACAGCGGTGAATGACCTCTTTGCTTTCGCCGAATCAATCCAGGGCGACATTGCACGTTTAGGTGAAGAGCGAGTTGTTATCTGTCCAAAAGCAATAAGAATTTGGCGGGAGAAAACTCCAGCGCCGGTACGGGATAATCAGCCGCTTCCTACAGCAGCCTAAAGGTTTCCAGTGTAGCTGGAACCACAGTGTTTATTCCCACTTTATTGTTTAGGAAGCCACCGAAGTTCATTGTCTTCTGCTTTTCACCGTGAACCACAAAGATGCGTTCAGGCTTGGGATTCAAGTGAGTCAAGTAGTTAACCAGCTGTCGTCTGTCACTGTGGCCGCTGAAGCCTTCAATAGTGTTTATTCCCATTTTTACGCTGATCGCAGCCATCTTGCCGTCGTTGTCCATCATAGTGACTTCGCCGACGCCCTTCTGGACGCGTCTACCCATGGTTCCCTCAACTTGGTAGCTGACAAAGATTATTTGGTTGCGTTCGTCAGATGCCCAATTTTTGAAGTACTCGATAACTGGACCGCCTTCAAGCATACCGCTGGTTGCTAGGACAATGCATGGTTCCCCTTCCATTATGCTGCTGCGTTGACTTGGGTGATCAACGATGGTAAAGTAGTCTGACTGGAACGGGTTAACTTCCTCATGTAGTATGCTGTGACGTACTTCTCTTCCGAGGTACTCTGGGTAAGCAGTGTGGATTGCTGTTGCTTCGCTGATCATGCCTTCGATGAAAACTGGAGCTTCCCTCATGGCGCCGCGTTTCATGTAGCCGTCGAGGACCAACATGATTTCCTGTGCTCTGCCGACCGCTGGAACTGGAATGAGAACTTTGCCTTTGCGTTCTAGTGTAGCATTGATAATTTTTGTGATCGCTTCTTCTGATTCCACACGGCTTGGGGTGATGTCGTCGGGTCCGCTGTAGGTGGATTCAGTGATTACTGTTTCAATGCGTGGGAACTCTGTAGCTGCAGCTTCAAGCAGCATTGTTCTGCCGAATTTGTAGTCACCCGTGTAGACAATGTTGTGTAGGCCTTCGCCGATGTGTAAGTGGCACATGGCTGCGCCCAAGATGTGGCCGCTGTTATGCAGTGTTAATCGGATATCCGGCGCGATGTCGGTTACTACGCCGAATCTCAATGGAATAGTGTGTAGGACACATTCGCGGACGTCTTTTTGGTCGTAAAATGGTGCTACGCCCTGCTTGTTGGCTACGTCGAGGTAGTCCAACTGCAGCATAGTCATCAAGTTCGATGTCGGCGCTGAGCAGTAAACTGGGCCGTCGTAGCCGTATTTGTATAGGAAAGGTAGTAAACCGCAGTGGTCAAGGTGAGCGTGACTGATGACAACCGCATCGAGCGAGTCAATCTGGAATTCAGGTGAGTCAAAACGTGGGAAAGACTCAAACCCTCTGTTGGTGCCGGGGTGGATACCGCAGTCAAGTAATACGCTGCTTTCGCGGGTTTTTAGCAGGAAGCATGAGCGGCCTACTTCTTGGGCTCCGCCGAGTACTGTTAAGCGTATGTCTCCGACGTCGTAGGTTTTCGGTCGGAATATGCGTTCGCCTACTGTTCGGAGGATACGTTCGCGTTCTTTGCTCTCCGAGTGCAGGTAGTGACGCATGTGAGTGACAATTTTGGATTTGATCGGTGGGCTCCGAAGTACATGGGGGCGCCACTTGGTTTTCTTAATGATCTCCTGTAGGACTGCGCCGTTTCTGCCGATGACTAAGCCGGGTTTTTTGGTTTCAATAATTATTTCGCCGAGGCTTGGGTCAAAGTTTATGTCTGTTATTTCGGCTTCAGGCGCGATGAGGTCTCGGGCGATTTTTTCTGCTTCAACCTCTGGTATGCGCACGGATGGGTCGGGGCGAATGACGATGCGTTTTCTGATAACGCCCACTATCTCGGCTACGATGCTGCTTTGATCTACAAGAACTTCGGGTTTTTTAGTATAAACCGCAAGCATTGGCCCTTCGTATTCGATACGGGTGACTTCAGCTTCACGGGGTACTTTTTCAAGAATATAATGGCTTATTTCTAGTTTATCTCTGTCTTTATCTTGGGTACGTGCCACAGTATTTAACTTCCTGCTTTGAGGAGTTTGGCTTTCTCTTCGTCGGTTAACTCCTTGTAACCGGTTTCGCTGATGACTATGATGTTGTAGCTGTTGCCTGATGCGACATCTCGCTTCATTGCGGCGTTGACGGCGCGTGCGATTATCGGTAGGGTTTCGTCGATTGTTTTTCCTTCCTTGAATTTATCCTCAAGCACACCGAGAGCGATTGGTGAACCGGAGCCTGTTGAGGTCATTTTTTCCTCAGTTAAGCTGCCGTATGGGTCGATGTTGTAGACGTGTGGTCCGCTGTCGTCTACTCCCCCGACTAGCACCTGTGTGGCTAGTGGGATGTAGCGGTTCTGGAAGAGCAGGTTAGCGACCATTCGTGCCGCTGCATTGATGGGCATGCGGCGGTTCATGTTTATGCGGTATAGTTGAGCGTTTGCAGTCAATATGTCTACTACGCGTTGGGCGTCGGCGACTGTGCCGGCGATGGTCATGCCGATGTGGTCGTCGATTTTATAGACTTTTTTGCCTGCTTTGTGAGCAACATAATAACCCATTGTTACACGTGTATCTGACGCTAAGATAACGCCGTCTTTGCAGACAACGCCGATAGTGGTTGTTCCCTTAAGGACTAGTTGGCTAGCTACATTATTTTGTGACATAGTTTTTGTGCTCCCTAAAACTCCGTTTGTGTTCGGAATGCCCATCCACTAGGAAGTAGCATGATTTAATCTTTCTAAGGAATTAATTAAAGATTTCGCCAAACTAATCGGTACCTTATAGAGAAAGAGAATCCATCAAACCGCTTAATATCTCCTGACATGCAGAGGTAGCCTCAAGAGACTAAGCGCTATAGACAAGAGATGCACTAGAAGTGAGTAAACGTCATAAGGGTTGATTGCTTGTGTATTATTATCCTGCATTCAATCGTTAAGTGGGTGGGGTTGAACTTGAGCGGTATAGATGAGCATGTTGAAACACTTGTGAAACTAGGCTTGACGTCTCTACAAGCCAGAATTTACCTTACCGTTCTGACCCTGCAGAAAGCTAATGTGGCGAAAATATCTAACACCGCAGAAATAGCCCGTCCAGACGTATACAGGGTACTGCCAACTCTAGAAAAGCTCGGTTTGGTTAGAAAAATTTTAGCCACCCCCATAATTTATGAGCCTACACCGCTAAAAGACGCCTGCACGCTTCTTCTGCAAAAAAAGAAGGAGGAATACAGCGAAGCCTCCGAGAGAAGCCTTACGCTAATCAAGGAGTTTAATGAGCAAACACAGATAGTTATTGGCGAAAGCGGTACGGAACATTTTTCGATAATAAACTCTAGAGAGCTTTTGCTTGAAAAATTTAGAGCAGCCGATATAGCGACGGAAAAGAGCGTTGATTTAATTTCGGATTGGCAGACGATCAGGGGACTGCTTCTTGGTGTTACAGAGGCATCGGAGCAAGCGATGGGTCGTGGAGTAAAAATGCGGCTTATAACCGATAAAGAAAGCTTTGACAGAAGAGCACAAGCAAGACGTAAAAAGAATCCTCTACTGGAGGTCAGGTATTTGGATGGGCCGGTGCCGGTCAGGGCAGGAATTTACGATGGCAAATTAGCTAACATGCGTGTCCGCACCAAAGAGGACAGCGAGATGACTCCGAGTTTATGGTCAGATAATCCGGACTTCATTAAAGTGATGGTTGGATACTTTGAGTGCCTTTGGGAGAAAGCAAAACAAGCCCCCAAAGAGTGAGTTTTTAGAAACCCGATTCAGTCTCGCTATGTAGGTATTCATTATGCATTAGACTGTTTAAGCTGTGCCTAAAAGTTTTTAAGACTGCAGGGTTTTTTGACTGCCAATTGGCGCGTGAGAGGTGCTTCCCACCCGTTGCGCCAACGATAAATAAAACCCGGGAGATAGGGAGGCAAAAAACAAGTGAAACTACAGACTAAACAAATATCATTAATAGCAATATACGCGGCGCTCTACGCCGTGCTTGTTAACGTTATACCTGGATTATCCTTTGGAGTACTTAACCTGCGAATGGCAGATGCCCTTTTAGGCGCGGTGCCCTTGCTGGGAATAGCAGGGGTTTTAGGCCACACACTCGGCGTATTCGTCGGGAACCTTCCCTCACCATTTGGCGTCATTGACCTGCTTAATACGATTCCATCATTTGTTATGGCGTTTGTAGTCTACTACGTTTTCAAGAGAACACAGAATGACTACTTAGTGCTGGTTACATTTGCCGGCTACTCAGCCGTTCTTGGCGCAACAGTAGGCTGGATGTTAGCCGCACCCTTTGGTATACCATTAGAACTGAGCATTCTCTACGTCTTTTTAGGCAACTTGGTTGTCAACACACTGATCGGGTGGCCATTATTCAAAATACTAAAGAAAGCTGGCATCCAAACATGGATTGGGATGGAACCAAAAACTAACGGAATGAAGAAAAGTGAATCCGAATAAGAAATGCGTCGTCGTCTTAAGCGGCGGCCCAGACTCAGCAGCAGTAGCCTACTGGGCAAGAAATGATGGCTACCAGATTTATCCGATCACCTTCAACTACGGCCAAATCGCAGTCAAAGAAACCGAGGCAGCCCAGAAAATCGCCGCCAAACTCGACACATCAACCAAAATCATCAACCTCTCCGCACTCCAAGAAATCTTTAGCGACGTAACCTGTCTCTGCAACAAAGACATTGAGCTAACTGAGGAGTTCAGCAGCCCAATCATCGTGCCATTCCGCAATGCCATCTTCTTATCCGCAGCCGTTGCTTATGCGGTCTCGGTTGGGGCAAGCCACATCTTCTATGGGGCGCATGGCTCGGACGAACCCAACTACCCTGACTGCCGAAAGGAGTTCTATGAGGCGTTTGAGAAAGCAGCGCGGCTGGGAACAGAGACGGACATC
>Ga0209723_1001274_pt1 | contig 40145 bp, 27 predicted proteins | sample BiotimSIPDNA_2_FD_185750 | JGI IMG/M metagenome (GOLD analysis project Ga0209723, IMG submission 185750) | Anaerobic biogas reactor microbial communites from Washington, USA - Biogas_R2 time_0 SIP DNA (SPAdes) (version 2) | ecosystem: Engineered > Bioreactor > Anaerobic > Unclassified | place... | reverse complement strand
GATTGATTGTTCTCAGAAGCTGGCAATATAACTTTTAAAGCTGTGTTGATTTCGGGCAAATCACCCTCTCCAAAAGAGACATCCACAACAGCTCCTACCACCTGAACTATTTTTCCGGTATTCTGATAATTTTGGGAATCTTTGTTATCTGTGTTCATATACACTCCATTACTGATCAATAGCCTCTTTACCTGAGACTATTTCGGTGAGTTCTGTGGTAATAGCAGTTTGCCGTGCGCGGTTGCGCAGTTTGATATAACGCTGAATCATTTTGTCGCAATTTGCTGTTGCTGCATCCATCGCACCCATGCGGGCAGCATGTTCACTTACGGTTGAATCCAGGCATGCTTTGTAAATTTTTGCTCTGATGGCCACCTGAGAGACACTGTGCAGTAATGAGGTGCTATCTTCCTCGAGCAAGAAGTCTTGAGGCTCAGTGAATAAATCTTTGCTGATTTCAAAGGGCAGCAGACGTTCCAGACAGGGCTCTTCCAATAATGCAGCTTTTCTGGTATATACGATCCAGATTTCCTGGAATGCACCTTTTATAAATATGTCAAACAGGTCATCAGCAATTGTGCTGGCAGTGGTATAATTTGGAGCGGAATTCCCCGCATACACTTTCTCTACAGGAAGTTTTTGACGCTTGAAAAATGCATGTCCTTTTGATCCTGCAAAGCTGAACAGGCATTCGCATCGTTTGGAAGAGAGAACATCAGAGAGCTGTATAGCTTTCCTGATTGCATTTGTATTGTATCTGCCACATAACCCTCTGTCACTGGTGAACAGTATTATCAGTGATTTTTTGACTTCCGGATATCCATTGAGGAATATATCGGGATTCTTGACCAGAGATGCTATCCGGTTAAGCATTGACATTGAATTCTGGTAAAAAGGGATTGCAGCCTGTTGCGTTTTCAGGTATTTCTGAAGCTTTACCGAGGAGATCATTTTCATGGAACTGGTGATTTTCCTGGTGTTCTTCAGGCTGTTGATTTTTTTGTTATATTCTCTTAATCCCACCATGGCTTTTTACATCGCTTCCTGTTTTCTGGGTGGAGAAAGCATTATTGAACGCAATTCTTCACTGTTCTGAGCATTTATCCAGCGGTTGAGGAAACTCTGGTTATTTACTGCCTGAGCGATTGCAGCCAGTGCATGTAAATGGGTGCTGCGCTCATCGATTGTTCCAGCCAGAAAGAATGTTGCACGAACATTGGGTGCGGTGGAGCTGAAAGGAATCCCTGGTTTGCTGCGTACCGCCACCAGTGCGAATTTGTGTTCTCCCGGAATTACAAGATGAGGAACAGCAAATACCGATGTCAGCGCAGTTGAAGCGGTCTGTTCCCGATCCATAAGTTGCTTGTAGATAGCATCAGCTTCAAACTGAACCTTTTTTGAAAGATGATCTGCAGCTTTTAAAAACAGCTCTTCGAGACTGAGTTTATGCTCGATATCAAGTATTACACATTCTTTTATGATTTTGTCAAATTTATCCTTAAAGGGAGCGCTCTTCTCTTCAGGTTCCTGGAGAATATCGCCAATTTCTTTTTCAAGAGAGGGCGAGAGCAGTTCTTTAGCAGTTACCCTTTCGATTAATTTATACATTTCATAACGGTTCATTCCCGGAGAGTCTGCAACTGCCATTGCCAATGAGTGTCTACTGTAAAACTGGGCTTCCAGATTCTCCAGTGAAAGCGATGGATCAAACTGGTTGGCAAAATCGTCCAATACTGATCGTGCTTCCTTGTCCAGTTCTTTAGTAAACTGTCCGCTTTTTTTCAATTTTTCCATTAAAGAACCATATTTCTCTCTGAGAAAAAGATGCAGATGCCGTTCGTATATTTCCAGTTTTGAAACCGGGTAGCTATCGAGATAGCCATGGGTACCGGCATAAATGATCATCACCTGATCAAATATTTCCATGGGCTGATACTGTTTCTGTTTGAGAATTTCGGTTAGATGTTCGCCGCGATCAAGCTGCTGTTTGGTTGATTTGTCCAGATCGGCTGAAAATTGACTGAATGCAGCCAGTTCCCTGAACTGAGCCAGTTCGAGTCGCAAAGATCCGGCGGTCTGTCTCATGGCCTTGATCTGGGCAGATCCTCCCACTCGCGAAACGGAGATACCGGCATTAATTGCAGGGCGTATTCCTGAATTGAAAAGATGGGTTTCCAGAAAGATCTGCCCATCGGTAATAGAGATCACATTGGTGGGAATATAGGCTGAGATATCACCTGCCTGTGTCTCTACTATTGGAAGAGCGGTCAGGGAGCCACCGCCACGTTCATCACTGAGCTTGGCAGCTCTTTCCAGTAATCGTGAATGAAGATAGAAAATGTCTCCCGGATATGCTTCTCGCCCCGGCGGCCTGCGTAAGAGTAAAGAGATCTGGCGGTATGCCTGAGCCTGTTTTGTCAAATCATCGTATACAATAAGCGCATGTCTTCCGGTATCACGGAAGTATTCAGCCATTGCACATGCTGCATAGGGAGCGATATATTGCAATGGTGCCGGATCTCCGGCTGTGGCGCAGACTATGGTGGTATATTTCATGGCACCATGCTGACGAAGTTTTTCCACGACTCTGACTATAGATGAGCGTTTCTGGCCTATTGCTACATAAAAGCAGTATACGGGTTCTGAGACGTTTTTACCCTGGTTGATGATTGCATCTATTGCCAGGGCGGTTTTTCCTGTACGGCGATCACCTATGATTAACTCGCGCTGCCCTTTGCCAATAGGAACCAGTGCATCGATTGCTTTGATACCGGTAAACAGAGGTTCACATACATCCTGTCTGTCGATGATTCCAGGAGCTTTGCATTCGACAGGTCTGGTAATCGATGAGTCAACTGGTGCACCATCATCCAGAGGACGTCCAAGAGGATCAACAACTCTTCCCAACAGTTGTTCTCCTGCAGGTACACTGGCGATAGTACCGGTGCGCCGGACAATATGCCCCTCTTTTACATGTGAGGCATCATCCAGAAGCACGACTCCTACATTATCCTCTTCAAGATTAAGAGCGATTCCGGTAACCGGCTTTTTTCCTGGAATATCAATCTGCAAAAGTTCACCAGATATCACAGATTGCAAACCATACACTCTGGCGATTCCATCACCAGTCTGTATAACTTCACCGATGTCTGCGGTCTGAGAGTAAGAGGAGAACTGTTCGATTTCCCGTTTGAGAATCGAGACGATTTCACCTGTTTTTAAGGATAAATCCATAATAGCTCATTCCTGTCATTTATTAACATCATAAAATCTCAAGACCAAATCTTTAATTCCTGTCATCTATAAAAATCAGACAATTCTTGTCATGTTCCCTTTTTCTTCAAATCCAAAATCTCAAATCAGACATCTAATATCCTTTTTAGTCTGTTTAGAGCGCCTTTGGTACTGCAATCGAGCATCTTGTCCTCATAAACCAGAACAAATCCAGCCAGAAGTTTCGGGTCGATTTTGTATTCTATATCAAAAGTACATCCGTTTTTCTTTTCCAGCTCTTTTTGAAGTTTCTGTCTTTGAGAAGTGTCCAGCTCTTTTGCACTGGTCAGAGTAGCCTTTAGAATCTTCTGACTCTGGTTGTTGACCATAAAAAATTCGTCAAGTATTTCTGGAAGCAGTTTTTGACGCTTATGGGTTGAAACCAGAATAAGAAAGTTTAAGGTCAAATCTGTTACGTGAGTTCCCAGCGCTTTTTTTAGGATGTCAGATCGATCAGCCGGAGAAAACTTAGGAGAAGAAAGCTGCATTAATAAAGGCTCACCTGATCTGAGAAAATCCTTCAATAGTGTGACATCTTTTCGTACCTGCTCTAATTTACCGGTATCCTGTGCAGCCTGGAAAAAAGCCAGTGCCCAGTTGCGGACAATCAGTTGAATGCTCATAGTTTATCCAGATGTTTTTCTATTATCTTGCGATGGGTTTCATCGTTAAGACTCTCTTCTATTAACTTCTCAGAGGTATTTATGACCAATTCGATTGTCTGGTTTTTTATTTGTTTTAAGGCGTTTTCCTTTTCTGTTGTTATCTTTTCTTTTGCATCCTCAAGAGCAGCCTGCGCTTCTTTGCGGGCGCGATCGATGACCTGCTGCGCGGTATTTTCGGCTGTCTTTCTACTGTCTTCGATTATTCTGCTGGCCTCATTCTGGGCATTGCGGATCATGGCCTGCTGAGTTTCAGCAATTTTTTCCAGCTCCTCCCTGGTCTTTCTGGCATTGTCAATAGTATCTGCCACCAGACGCTCCCTGGCTTTTATGGAGTCCATCATGGGAGTCCAGGCATATTTACGAAGAATGATAAACAGTAATCCGAAAACCACCCAGGTCCAGATCGCAAGACCTGGATCAATAGAGAAAAGTCCGCTTATTGGAGTGTTCTGATGGACCACTGACGCAGTAGTATCATGTGGATTCATACCGTATTACCTGTTTATTTCGTCATTATCAAGATCAGACAAGCTACTGCAGCAAAAAAAGCTACACCCTCGATCAGGGCAGCACCCAGAATCATCAATATTCTGGCATCATTTTTAATATCCGGTTGTCTGGCCATGGAATCGAGTGCTTTACTACCAAGGGTCGAGATTCCGAACGCTGCTCCAGCTACAATTATTGCCAGACTGATTACAGCCCCAAAATAACTGATATTGATTCCTGATACTGCCTGTTCCATAATAAAGCCTCCTTTATGAGAAAGAAACTAGTGATGACTACTAAACATACTTATAAATATTGCTGAAAGTATAGTAAAAACCAACGCCTGAATTACCGCTACCAGTAACTCTAAAAGATTTATGAAAAGTGCAAGTGGCACAGAAATTACACTGGCTGCCGGATGAATTATGAAAATCAACAGAAGTAATGAGAGTATTACAAAGTGACCTGCGATCATATTGGCAAAGAGCCTGATTGCCAGTACCGAACATTTTATGAATAGTCCCGGTATTTCTATCAGTATAAGGAAGATACCAATCGGCAAAGGTAATCCTGCAGGAACCATGTTTTTAAAGAATCCGAAAATTCCATTACTCTGCATTCCCTGTGCAACAATTGCGACTAGAATAATCAGTGCCAGTGCAGTGGTGACACTGAGATTGCCAGTTGAGGTTCCAAAAAGGGGAATAAGTCCCATAATATTGGAGGTCAAAAGGAAAAAGAACAGTGTCAAAAAGAATGGGAGCCACTTTTGGCCGAGTTTCTCACCCATTACCGGATAGATCAATGCATCACGGATAAACAGCACCACTGGTTCAATTGCCAGACCCAGTTTCCCAGGTGTAGTCCTGTTGCCGCTGAATGCTGCACAGAAAACGATTATAAGAATTGCTGCTGCGATCACTAACATGATAGCATGCATCGTAAGGGGAATAGTGAGAGAGCCAATTTTCAAATCGTGTATAGGTATTGGTGGCACTGCCGGTAATATGGCCCACTCTTTTTGGTCGCTGACATGATGCATCAGCATGCCAGACAGATCAGAAGATGAATTGGATGACGAACCCAAAACTGATCCGGTTAATAACAACAGCAGAAATATAAGATGCATAGCTAACCCTTTTTAGATGCGGGTTTTTAAAAGTTTCTACAAAAATATCAGTAAATTACATGTAGAAGCTGCTGATCGCAAATCAGCAAATCTGCAGATCGTGAAGTCTGTTAAGCACAAAATTAACAGACCGGGATTGAAGACTAAATTAGTAGAACTTTTGAGCGGAATTGATTCAGGTATAGGAAGTTACAAACTGATGTATATGTGGTATCAGAACGGGAGTCGTTATGGAAACGAATGTATGAGAAGTTCTTTTTACTGGCCAGAGGGTTTTTATCGGTGTCCAGAATGTGATGAACTGGTAAAATATCTGATAAATCGAAACAGCAGTCAGAAAAGAAGATGTTTTGAGGTACTATTTCGGAAAAAGAAGTTTCGCCTTGAGAATTGTCGCATCTGCAGGCATCACTTTTTTCTGACAATGATACAAACGTTGTTGAGATGGCAACTATAAAAAATAAGAGGCTTCTTTTTAGAACGATGTAATCTGCAAAAATTCTGGAATTCATATTTTTTATCCTGGAAAAAAAATATAGCTCTTTTCTTATAAAGGATCAACTACCTTATTCCGATCCCTTTATCTGCAGCTTCCAACAACTATAGTATAAGATATTCATGGTAAAAGGTACAATTCAAGGGATTGGGGATTTCTTTATACCTGACGATCATGCTTCCTTATGAAAAAAGATGCAAAAAAAACACAATCGAGAAGCTGATACAGATTGTTTTTTTTATCTTTGGGGTATGTTAATAAGTAGATAATACAAATAGAATGTGTTTTAAGAATACAGGAAAAGAAAAAAAATTGAACCGCAAAACATGACGAGGCAACAAAACAAGAAAACTAATCTTATATTATTTATAGAAATAGGGTGAGTGTGTACTTAATCGATTCAGCAGAAACCCTTTTTCTGGGATAGAGCTCTGTTGGTTAAGTTCGGAGTTTAAGAAATAAAGTTGAATTTTATTTAGTTTATATATAGATTACTGCTTTATTCCTTTAAAAGATTAAAGCAGGATTTATATTGAATTAATTAAAATTATTATTAATAAGGCAATTCAGGAAAAAAAATTGCCTTCATAGATCGAATCTGTTATCTTGTATTATGACAATATAGAATTATAAATCTTTGCCAAACTTAATCAGGATTAAGTATCATGAAAAAAAACGTATTCACAGCCAGTCTGCTGATCTGTATCGCATTTCAGATTTTTGTGCCGGGAGTAGAAGCCGCTGAAGTTTGTGAGTGGAATTTTAGATCCTGTCCTGAAGATCTCAACGGGCAAGTGATTACAGTGCCTGATAATGTTATTTCTCTCTCTCCTAATGTGCGTGCCTGTAATGCAGTGACACAACTGACCAGTGCCGATACTGCAGCAATCATGTTTATTATTGATAATTCATCCAGCATGACTAGTGGAGGTATGGGGGGAGCGCGGGGAAATGATGTTCAAGGGCTGCGTTTTTCAGTAACAAAAGACCTTCTGGATACTATATATCAATCTCAACCAAGCTCATGGGTGGGGCTAGTGGTATTCCGGGCAGGTCTTTATTTCGATAAAAACAGTTATGATATCTTCGAACCACTGGAGGGTATCAGTGACAGTTCTGATTATCCAGATCAGGCATATCTTCCTCCTTTGAAGCTGGATTCCACATATAATTTTGATGGAACTGAAATGAAGGGAATTGATGTAATAAAATTCCTTCTTCAGACTACCACTCCGCCTAGACAACAGGCGGTGCAACTGGTCTACGAACCAGAATTTGAAATGCGTAGTGGAACAAATATTAATTCTGGTTTTGATGCGGCTCTCCAGGGGCTTGATAAGATACCCACAGGGCTTATCTCTAAAGAGCAAAGATTCCTTGTTTTCCTTTCAGATGGAACACCTTCACCTACGGAGGAAAGTGAAAAACCTCTCTACTATTTCAAACAAGGTTTAAACACTCCAACTACCTTTACGGTTTTTCTTCATAATTCTTTAAGAGTTGCTCCTGACAGTCTTGTGGAGATGACAGAGAACATCCGGAATAACGACTATTCTGAAACTAATCCTAAAAGTGATATCTGGGTAACAAAAGCAGACAATCGTGATAGTGTGATGTCCCTGTTTATGAATAATGTAATGAATGTCATTATCAGCAAAAAGTCGGGTCAACCCACAACTATGAAGCTCAACGGGGTAGTCTCTACTAGTTACAGTGACAGCGCATTCAAGTTCAACAAAGATTTTGCCATTTCAACTGATACTACGACATTTACTCTGGAAGTCACCTGGCGTATGATAGATGCTGAAGATGGCAGTGCTTACGATTCTACCGATACAAACAGTTTTAAAATTGTACGCAGCACAAGAGTCAATCAGCCATCGGAAGGGTATCTAGACTGCTGGGAGCGTGATCTATTTCTTCAGTTTAATGGCAAACCCATCAACGCAATCAACGAGACAATGAACAAACTGGAAGTAGTATTTACGACCAACAGTGATAGATACAAAAAGGTAAGTGTTGATATCACTCATAAATCCGGTTCTACTAAAGATTCACTGCTTGCTTTGCCATTATCAGAGAACGATTCGGGATTCTCCGGATTTTTTGAAAGAGAGGTTGGAGCTCCAAAAAGGGATAATGTCCTTCAGCATTCTGATCCTGACAGCATTATCCTGATATACCGCAATCCCGATAACCCTCTTGACACAATCCGCAAGGCTTATCCGTTTGCTATCAGTAAAATACTTAAATTCCCGGCTGCCTCTTATTTTGACAAAAATGCAGATGGAAAAGTGGACAGTATTTTCATAGAAGTCGAAGGGCCGGTCGATCAGGAAGATCTGGAAAAACTGAAAAGTTCTATCACCCTGCCCGAACCCCGTAAATTCAAAGTCAACTCGATCAGTGTAGTTAAGGGTGGAATAGCATTGGATGTCACTGAGCAGAGCAATGAGATTAGAACTTATGTTTCTCCTACCGATAAAATTATTGTGAATAGTGGAAGTTTACCTGCCGGAGGACTAATCGAAGGAAATATCATTAATGTTCAGGACAAGGTCGCACCTGTATTATTAAGCGGAACATTTTTCTCAGACAGACAGGATTCACTGCAGGTGGAGTTCTCCGAACCGGTAAAACATTTCAGCTCAAAGGAACCGATCCTTTTTTCACATGGTGGAAAAACATACAGAGTAGAACTCGCAGAGAACGGGGTTTTCAGCAAAGAGAGATTTTATACCAGCAAAGTGATCTCAGTTGAGAGTGGTTCTGCCATTACAGAAGGTGACCTGATCTGGATTAACCCGGCTGCAGGAATTGGTGATACCCTGGGTATAAAACAGCTCAATCCTGAAAACCGTCGGGTTCCCCTTAAGGTTCAGGAAGCTGAATATGAAATAACAGTCAGGACCGTTAACAATCCCATGAAGCCAGATAAACCTGTTCCACCAGAAGTTGTAAATGTTTTTGGAGAAAAGGGTAAAAAAGTACCGCCAAACGGAGTTGTAATAGTGGTGGAGCCTAAGGGAGAAATCAAGAACAAGATCAAAATGGATGAAGGAAAAGTCAGCATCTATGATGTAGTCAAGCACCTTGTTAAAAAGGACATTGAGGGAGTGTTTGATGAAGGAACACAGAAGCTGTATTTTATCTGGGACGGTACAAACGAAAAGAAAAGAGTAGTAGGTACCGGAACATACAACGCGGTAATTCGAGCCACCACTATCAGTCAAAAAACTAATAACAGAAAGACTTTTTCACAGATAGTGCCATTAGGGGTAAAGCGGAAGTAATATACTTTAAAAAGCAAAATGCTTCTAAGTTTGATTCGTTACAGAAATGCCAAAATCAGGTAACTTAGGAATACTCATTTTTATAAAAAATGGAATTGACTATGATATTCAAAATTAAAAGAGCCGTTTTTTCCAGATTTCTCCTGTTAACCGCTTTTTTACTTCTGTTGCCCGGGGTGGTATCAAAAACCTGGTCAGATGGTTTACCCGGTGAATATATCCTTTCTGATCAATGGAGAACTTTTTCCAAGTATTATTCTCCAAGTACCAATCCAGCTCTGATGATGGAGAATTTGTATTCTACAATCAGGGGCGTTATTTCGTTGTCAACTGATGAAGCTGCAAAGCTTTGGGAAACTGGTGTGGTGATACCGGTGGGAATCTACCATACTGCCGGCTTCTCGATAATCGGTGAAAACGGGCATGAAGTAAAGGACTTTCCCCTGGACAGCAACTCTTATGTCAGTTATAAAAACAGCAGCTATCTTTTCACCCTGTCTTATGCCACCAACCCATGGCGGCGGATTAATGCGGGGTTGAATCTCAATTTAGCTTATCAGGGCAATTTCGGTGATTCTCCCTCCCTTAATGTCGGTGTGGATCTGGGGTTCACCTGCCGGATATTACTGCATCCTGTTCTTGGTTTCCATGTCGCTGGTCTTACATTCCAGAACCTGTTAGCACCCAAGCTCTCTGAATTTGACAAGTTACCTTTTTCGACAAAGGCATATTATCACGCTTCAATGCTTAATGACAGAATAGATGTTGATGTAGAGTTCGACATAACCGATCTGTTTGCCAAAAAAGATTTCTTTGAAGAAAAAAAATATCTGGAATGGGATTTTTTCCTACAGGGTGGTTTCTGGATCCTTCCTTTTGTAGCGGTTAAGGGATTCACAAATGTAGGTCATTCCGGAAAATTTGATTTCTGGGGAGCCGCAGTAGAACTGAATGTGCCTCAGGTAAATGGGGGAAAAGATCTGGCTTTTCTGTATCAGTTCAGAGAAGAGATCAAAAACGAACTCCAGGGGACTCATTCTCTGTATTTCCGGGCTGATGTTGGCCGAAGCAGGGAAGAGATCAGAAACCGGCGTATCGCACGTGTAGTTAACCTCAATTCCAGTGAGTTGTACAACAGAGCCATGAAACTTTACCATAAAGGCGATTACTGGAATGCATATTTCCTCTATCAGCGAATTCTTATCGAATTTCCTGATTTTCATCAAAACGATCGGGTGACCCATTTTGCAGGTTCCTGTTTAGAAGAGATGGATATGAGGGAAGAATCAAAGAAGATGTATCAGGCGGTTAAACAGGATTATTCACTCAGCTCAATCGTTCCGCACAGCGATCTGGGTCTCATGAGAGTTCATTACAGGCAGGGTGATTATGATTCTGTATATAATCAGTACATTGAACTGAACCGGCAGGGAGTTCCCGATTCGATTCGTGCTCATGGAAACTACATAATGGGTGAAACCTCGATTCGTCAGGGAGAATATGTAAAGGCACTGCAATATTTCGATCAGGTTCCGGACACTCACCCGGTTTATGTTTTCGCACAACATTCTGCTGCCACAGCTTTAGCCCTGATGGATACAGACGATATGAACGCGATTATTTCAAGACTGGATAATTGTGTAAGTGCTTCAGTTTCCGGTAAATCTCAGAAAGAGATCGTCAATCGTTCTCTGGTACTTTTGGGATATGTTTATTATGAAGAAAACTCACTCTCCAAAGCAGTCTCCGCACTAAGAATGGTTACACCGGAAAGTTACTATTATGAGGATGCTTTGTTAGGGTTGGGATGGACAGCAATAAAGGCCAGACAGTGGAGAGACTGTATCAATGCTGGTGCTACACTGGCTGGAAAAACCCAAAGATTTGTCATTCAGGCAGAAGCAGCGCTCTTGCAGGCTTATGGCTATATGATGGAGAAGAACTTTGTGCAGGCAAAGAATATCCTCAGCCCTATAACTGAAAAGATGGATTCTTTCGTTGGCTTTTCTGATGATTCACTCAATGCAGAGAAAATGCATTATGAGAATAATCGTCTTTCTTATGCTTTCCTGGCTGAGAAGGTTACAAGCACAGCAAGAAGAGGACAAGCTGCAAAACAGCAGATGGTCGATAGCTTGCACAATGATCAGATTAGGCATAAACAGAAAATCGATGATTATCTGTTGTTTGCTGAAGAAGCCAAAAGGACCAAATTCTTTGAAAGACCTTTTGAAGCGATCAAAAGCGACATAGAGTATGCTCTTGCCAATATTAGTAAGATTGTTAATGCTTCTGCAATCCAGAAAGAAACAGAAAAGATCATGAGCAAAGATAAAGAGATCAATGCAGAGATCGAAAAATTGATGGAAGAGATGGAAAGTCTGGAGAGCAATAGCGATAGCAACGATAGCAGCAGCGATATAGATAACAATGATAGCAGCAGCGATATGGACAATAACGATGGTGGCAGCGAGAGCGAATAAGCACACTTAGAAATCTATGATTGTGTTGCTATAGCGGTTACGATAAGAATACCGAAATCGGAAATTGTAAATCTGCTTATATCGAAACAGAACACTTATGCTAATTAATTAGCAATTGCCCTTTGCCCCCCTTATTAAGTCTTACTAAGGGGGGTTACTTCTTTAATCCCTTCAATCTAAAATTTTAAATCTCAATTTTAAACCTACTATCCTATTCCCAAAATCTAAAATCTACTTATTCCGTAATCCTTATAAGGGGAAAGGAGGTCTCCATGAAAGTCAATGAAGTTATGACCTATGGAGTGGATTTTGTTCGTCCGGATAATACGATCAGGGAAGCAGCAGAGAAGATGCGGGATAAAAATGAAGGTGTTATTCCGGTCTTTGAAGGAAGCGAACCTGTGGGTATGGTAACCGATCGTGATATTGTTGTAAGAGCAATTGCAGAAGGGAGGGAGCCTTCTTCAACCAGGGTAAAGGATGTTATGACACCAGAGGTATTTTTCTGTATGGAGGATATGGAACTGGAAGAGGCGGCTCACATAATGGAGTACAAGAAGATACGCAGGCTGCTTGTTAAAGATGAAAAGAGAAATGTTATAGGAATACTATCGATTGGGGATATAGCTACAAGTACTCCGAAGGAGTTTACCGGAGAGGTCCTTAAGGAAGTAGTTGGTGTTGCATATCCTGAAAGATAAAGAAGGGCCGTAATGCGGCCCCTTTTTTACATGTACTATAGCGATACACCTGATTTCTCAAGAGTGATGAAGTAGTTCTCTTTGGATTTATCTGCATGTGTGTTTCAATCACCTGCTTTTCTGCGTAAACCCTTTCTGTATTGTTAAGACCGAAAATCCTTTATGTTTGGGCAGATAAACCTAAAGGTTCTATGCTATTCACATCAAATAATCGTTTCGATTCAGGTTTAAACAAGTTACAATTATTAGTTATATCTGATCTTTATTATTTTAATATAGTCATATTCAATTCTGTGATGCATCTCTATTTCGGGAGAGAGTAACAACAGAAATCCTAATAATTACTCATAAATTTAAGGAATGGGGGCTGAAATAATGATCAGGTGTCCAATCATCAGAGTTTCCTCCGTATTTATCTTACTCTGCGGACTGTCTTTCGCTCAGGTTTATGATGTCAAATTGGAAAAGATAGTGAACTACAACAACTGGGGTGTTGCCTGGGATACAATTTGTGTGGTAAAGAATGACTTGATAAACATTGCAATGTTGCCTAAAGTGGGTGGAAGGATTATGCAGTATGATCTGGGTAATCATCCATCGATCTACATCCACCCTGAAAGCAAAGGTCAGGTTCCCGCAGATGGAAATACGGTGATTGGAGGATTTCGAACACTGCCCTCACCTCAGTCCGATTTTACCTGGCCATCTCCACCTAAACTGGATTGTAAACCTTATACCTGCGTTGTCCGTTCTACAAATTCTGATTCAGCAGTTATTTATATGGAGAGTCAGATCGAAGACAGCAATGATGAGAAATACAAGACACACAAGGGCCTTCAGTTTAAGCGTCTGATAACAGTATATAAGGCATCCACACGAGTCAGGGTGGAAATGACCATGTTGAATAAAGGCACTTCTTCCATGAAACACGGTATCTGGGATATTACCCAGACTAACTGCTCAAATAATGGTCCGGTTGATACTAAGAACTTCTGGGTGTATTTTCAACGCAACCCGTCAAGTAAACTGGGTGGTGGAAAAGGGTATGTGCAGTATATGCATGAAGGTAAAGATGATTCTCAATGGAGACCTGATGCGGCTCCGGGAGGAATCATGGGTGTGCAATATATGCATAAGACCGGGAAGATAGGTGCAGACTGCAGTGCCGGCTGGATCTGTTTTGTCGATCAATTGGACGGTTATGCATATATAAAAACATTCACCTATGAAAAGGGGAAAGAATATCCTGACAGTGGAGCTTCGGTGCAGGTCTATACCTATGACAATATGCCGGTGGTGGAAGTAGAGGTTTTGGGGCCGCTTACTACCCTTAATCCAGGTGACTCTGTAAAAATGGTAGAAAACTGGTACGCTACAAGGGCATCCGGACCTGTGCTTGCAGTAAATAACGCAGGTCTGATTACAAAACGGCTTGAGGCGCAGCAGACGGCTGATACCATGACTGTTAATGGAACTTATGGTCTGTTTTATCCTGGAATTGTCAGATCTGTTTATGTTGATCTTCAAGGGGAAGAGGTCCTGGTGACAGATTCAGTGACGGTTACACCGCTTGATTCTTTGAAATTCACCGGAAAATACCAGGTGCCTGCCGGAGCAAAGATTCTTCGATTGGAAGCATTTGATAACAGTGGAAAATCTCTGGGAATACTTGACACAGTTGAGATCCCCAATCCTGTGGATATCAAAGGCAGGTTTCAGAACCGCTCCAAAACGATAGCAGAAAGAGTAACCCTTATTCCCGGGAAGGGCTTTCTTGCAGGTAATGTGCATTCCAGTGGAGAATTTTCAGTCAGTATTTTTGATTTGAAAGGCAAGTTTCTATTGAAACAGTATGGAAACTCGTTATCTGGTGGCTCATTCAGAATTCCTGTAGATATGAGTGGAAGCCTTCTGGTGCGGGTGGAAGGCAGTGGTTGGACCGAGAGCAGCATCGTTAATATAGTGAAGTAATAATTCTGCCATTACACTGTCTTAAATACAGGCAGGGTGTATTTAAGACAGTGTATGGTAAGTTAAATGAATGGTGTTTCAGGTTTCTTTACTTGTTTTTAAAGTCACCTCCTGCCCGTTTACTATTATTACCTGATTGTTGCTTATTGGGCGTAAATCCAGTTCCGAATCATACTCTTCAATGATCTTCTGTACAATTTTCTTAAATGGCGCGTTGGTGTAATGGGGCAGAACGTAGAAGTCTGTTACTCCCAGAGCATCATAGTCGGTCAATTCCGGAGCCTTTTTGGGGCTGTCCATTCGTGATACATATACGATATTTTTTGACAAAATTATCGAACCAGCAGAAGAGCCTATATATGTTTTTCCGCCGTTAATATGTTAGACTATCAGGGAATCGATTTTTTTCCTTTTGAGTTCCTGAAGAAGGTAGAATGTGTTTCCACCACAGATAAAGATGTAGTCATTTTCATTGAGTTTTGCACTTATCTCTTCTCTGCTGCAGTTTGCAATGTCGGTTTCATCTACAATAAGATCAATACTTTGCAGTGCTTTTCTGTCTGCTTCCACGAAGAACCTGATTTTTTCTGGATTGGCAGCCGTAGGAATGAAAGTAACTCTTTTCCCTTTGTGTTCATCATTCATAAGCTCTGCGAATAACCGGGATACATCTGTGAAAAACGAGGATAAGAACAGCTTTTTCATTTGGAGATCCTCCTTCGTTTGAAAACCGGAAACATCATTTTTGAGTTTTGTAAGCCATTTATCAGCAAAGAGTCCGTACACTACAAGTTTGACTGTTTATTGTACATCCTTATGTACGATTTTATTACAGAAAGAAGGACAAATGGTAATACAGATGGCTACCAGAATAAGTGTATGGTTTTAAAATAATTCTTTGATTGCTTTTTAGAATTCCATTCAGGACTTCCTGCCATCCATTATTACCAGATAAGTAATATTTCTTAAATGCGCACGGAACTCCTTCTGCTTTAAATAAATCAGGAGAATTCATAATATGAAAATGCGGATGAGAGGCTATAGAGGGCTATCGCTAATCAGGTGCTTTCAACGACAAACCCTTTTTATCTTTAGTTCGATTTGAGCGGTTATGGAATTCCTTGTCCTTTCCTTCTGATTATTCCTGCAATTCCCAGCATGAGCTTGCTTTGGTTATATCTCTAATATCAATAATCTCGCTTCCTTTTGCAGATAAATTTAAATTGCATGATGGATTCCAATTCAAATCGCTATCAATTATTTCCCAATTTCTTGAAATTTCGCTAATATCTCGAATGTCTACTTTTTTGTCACCATTAATATCACCTCGCAAACGAGTGGAATAAACCAGCAGTTTATCACCTTTTCGTATGATTAATGCCGGTTTGCCTTGAACCGATTCAATCATCAATATGTCAGCGGATTTGGTTGCATCTCTGGATCCACCACAATTGAGATCTTCCGATAATGTAAGGCTTTCAAACTGGTTCTTTATTTTAAATAACCGCAGGACTCCATTCTCTCTTGCTATAAATTCTTCACTCCCATCACCGTCGATATCGACTATAGTAAATGCCCCGGTCAGTGAAATAAGCGAAGCACCTGATGAATCTGTACATTCTGTTGCGAACTGAAACTGCGGATTTGCATCACTTCCAGTATTAAGATAGATGAAAAGTCCTTTACCCTCAGAGTGTACAATTAAATCCTTTTTATGGTCATTATTAACATCATATACAACTGGATAGTTCCTGGAGCCTGTGGCTTTTACGATCGTATCAATTGATAGCATTTTCAAATTTACCAGAAGAATATTACCCGAAATATCGGAATAGAGGCAATCGTATGTTCGATCATTGTTCCAATCGACAAACAGATGATGGAACGGGTTGATTATTTTAATTAAGTCGTTTATCGTAGATTTGGTTGGACGAAAAACAAGAGAACTGCTGCTAATACCATAGTAAGCAGTAAACTGATTTCCTGTTAAGCTGGAAATGTCCAGTATGCCATCTCTGTTAATATCAGCTAAAGAGAAAGAACCATCGATGGCCAAATCTCCTTTTTGAGTTATCAGTGTTTCTGCAGGTGCAAGCATGATTGGAATAACCGGTTTTAAAGTATGAGAAACCATTATAGTCGTATCTGCTTTTACATCACATGTAAAATTCTGTGGGCGGTATCCTTCCAACTGCATCTGAAAATGATAAATCCCCGGTATCGCAGAAAAAACAACAGAATCTGTACCCAGATATTCACCTCTATAGCAGCCTGAGGGCAGAGCATAAATTTTTGCACCCTGGGGATGTCCGGCGATTTTTACTGATCCGGATTTACCGACATGGATATATATGTCTGTACTATCAGTTAGTTGTCCATCGGTGACATAAAACCTGACGGGAAAAGATCCTGAGCTGCAATTCACATACCAGCCAAATACCACTTTGCCATCATCGGATGTTTTAAAAGTATATCCAGGAAGATCACATGAAATGGAGAAATACAGTTCACTGGAGTCATTGTCCGGATCGTATGCATCTATTTCAAATCTTACAGGATCTCCGTATTGAGCATTTATATCGGAAATTTTATACAATACAGGGGCACAATTTATGTCACGTACAGTGACTGTTACTGTCAATGAATCGTAAAACTTGCCGTCAGTTGCAACAGCAGTAAAGGCGTATGCTCCTGATATGTCGCAGTCAGGAATCCAGGTAATAGTACCGCTCCCATTACAATTATCTGTAAAATTGGCACCCTGTGGCTTGGAAATAAGGGAGAGCATAGGAATTGTCCCATCAGGATCAAGAGCTTCTACAATCAGTTCCAGCTTTTGGTTCTGGTCAATTTCAACATTATGGTGTGGCTTGAAAACTGGTTTGGACGTATTATCATTAGTAATCCTGATAGTTAAGAGTTTGCTGTCAAATGATGTCGAATCAACCAGATCGATTGCTGTTATGGTAATCATAAAAACACCTGTATCGGGAGGTGTCCATTTCAGTATGGCATTTCCTTCATTGTCGGATTCAAAATATGCGCCATGAGGAAGGTTTGTGGCTTTTATGACAGGTGGAGTACCATCCTGGTCCTCAGCTCTGGCATAGATAATCAGTTCTTGATTAACAGGCCTGGTGGTATCAGTTGTGGAGAGCGTAAGAACTGGTGGATAAGCATTGATATCCTTTATTTCAATAATTATTGTATCCTTGATAGTGATATGATCGTCATTTGCTTCTAAAACAATTAAATAATACCCATTGTCGTCAGCGTCCGGGGTCCACAATAGTGTCGCAGTTCCATCATGGTTGTCGGAGAAACTGGCCCCATGTGGACAATTTTTAATCCTGATTTCAGGTATTGTTCCATCACAATCAAATACTCTGAAAGTAGCAGTGAACTCCTTCGTTTCCCAAGCAATGTAGTAGCTTGTAGTGTCAAAGACCGGATCAAAATTGACATCACCAATAGTAAGTGTGAAAGTATCCTTTACAGTATCAATTCCGTCTGATCCATAGATACTGATTTCGTAGATCCCGTGATCAGTACATCCAGGGCGGAATTCAACCGTAGCAGTACCATTATGGTGGTCGATAAATGAATAGGGGACCGGACAACTGTCCATAAAAATTACAGAAACCGTTCCATCCGGGTCAGATGCTGTGATTTGCAGAGTGATAATCTCTCCTTCGAGCATGGATGTATCTGCAGCAGTAACAACTGGTGCCTTGTTCCGTTTGACAGTGACTTCATGAAAAACTGAATCGCAATTACCATTGACATCACATGCTGTCCAGGTTATTCTGGTTATTCCTTCGAAAAATAATGTGTCTAATGGTAAACCGTCACTACGAGATGCAGTAATGATGGTTTTGGTGCAGTTATCTGTTGCTGAAGCAGAATCAATTTGCAGATCAATGGAATTGGCAGATTCTTTTATAATTGCTACTGTGTCAGATTCGCTTAAATTTATTATTGGGGCGATGGTGTCCTTTACTATAACAGTCTGGGTTTGAGTGGATTTATTTCCGCTATTATCGGTATATGTCCAGGTGACCGTGCGGGTTCCCTGTGTTGTATATGTGAGGGAATCAGTTGTTCCGGTAATTACTCCAGAGCAATTATCTATTGCAGTCGGGGCTTTAAGTGTCACTGAACATGAACCGTGTATTACCGGCAATGTTTCAATTTCAGGAATAGGAGCGAGTGTATCGATTACCGAAATAGTAACAGAATCAGTATCGCTGCTGTTTTCATCATCTACAACAATTAAATAGATCGTGTGTGTACCTACAGGAAGTGTTATAACTACTGTGGAATCTTCCCAGGGGCCACCTGGTCCATTCCAGGTATATTTGATTGTTCCTCCATCCGGATCTTTCGAACCGGATGCGTCAAGCGTTATCGGTGCATTGCATGAAGAATCAACTGGGACTTCCTGATCCGGTCCGGCATTAGCTATCGGTGAAAAATTAGGTAAGTAAATCCAGCTCTCTTCAGACCACTTCCCCCAAACAGTACCGTCATTGGCTCTCACCCGGGCATAATAGGTTTGTCCATTAAGCAGTGCTGTTCCTGAATAAATAACACTGGAAACGATCCCACTGCCCACAGGTGGATCCCAGAAATTGGTACCAGTACCGTTTGGGCCAGTCCAGACTTCGACTTCATACTGGAATTGCGGATCACCATCCACATCTGAATAGGTCCAATTGATTTCCGGCGATGCATTGTTAGGATCGGTTATAAAAACCGGATTAGTAGTGGGTGGGTTATTTGTGTCTGACTTTGTCCAGAAATGATATGCCAGATTCGATGAGGTCGTATCCATGGATGAATTAATCATTTTTGCAATTATCTGATCTTGTCCGGTTGTTACTCCGGTATAGGTGAAAATCGCTTCACCCATTGCATTAGTTGTGCTGGAATCTTTTATTCCGGCATGAGGACCACTCACAATTTCAAATATCACTTTTCGGCCGACTACAGGATTTCCAAAGCTGTTTTGAACTTTGGCAGTCAAAGTGTCTCTGACACCGATTAAGTTTGTATCTACACCGGGGCTAAGCAAAATACCTTCACCAACTATTGAAGTTACCGATGAGAAGAGTGCCGCAAAAAAAATGTTATCATTATTGGATGGGTTTTGGGAAAAAACATGGGTTATAGTGTCTCCATGTGCGACAAAAGGAATCAGGTTGTAAAGTTCGTCGTCATCCCTGCAGTTGGTAGGTGTAGCCAATGGATCTACAGGATTGGTATTAACATCACCAATTCCTCCGACTGTAATAAGTGCTCCATCGCTTGCTGTTCCATCATCTTGACCACCGGCAGATGTGGTAAGCCGTTTCCCATTCACTTCAATGATTGAGTATTGTGATGAACTTTGGTAACCATAGCTGATACCCAGTGAAAAATCAAGCCGTAATTTTGGATCAGCAAGATTAATAGGTTCTGCGTATCGGATATAAAAATTATCTCCATTAACATCCTGGGCACCAAAGAACAAAACTATCGTGTTCAGTTCTGTTTGCCCTGGATCGTCAAATATTACAGCCAGAATCGTTCCATCAATACTATAAGAATTATTTTCTGTTATCAGGAAATCAACTAATCCGGCAGGTGATGCATCAAGTTTGTGTTTTATAAGTGAAGTGACATCAGCCCAATGATTATAGCTCGAAATACTTGAATTTAGTGTCGAACTCCATATTACGCTTGCACCATCAATAGTAATATCCCCATCCGATAACATTACTTTGGAAAAACCCGTGGAAGCTGCAATGAGGTATGCGCTCCTTACCGTCGCATTGGCTGGCTTATTAACTTGAATATATCCTGAAGAGTTAGTTGTCCCAAGTGCATCAAGAGACAAATTGATATAACCGTTTTCTGTAACCATTGGTGTTAATGGGTTGGTCTGGGCAGAAGCAGACAAAAAACAAAAAACAGTAATCAGTAGCACACTTACGATTCGCATATAATCTCCATTTTGGGGATACTGTAGCCCTGATGTAGGGCATTTTAAATTTCTTACCGGACAGATACTGATTTCCCTGATCAGTGATATATAAAAAGGATCAATTGCCAGGTTAAAATCTTATAAAGACGATTCTCTTTTAATATAACCTCTATTGTCGGGTTTGGCTTCAAAACTTTAACAGAATATAAATCGAGGACTGCTGATAGATCTTTCAAAATTAGATTTTACATTAAAAAAACACACCGTTTAGATGTGGCTTTATAGCTTCTGAAGAGTCAACTTTTGAAGTACAGCCTCTGACATCGCCCGAATAAGTTAGCTTTGAGGAAGCTACAAGAAATGTGCAACTTTTCAGCTTTGGCTCTTCTGGATGACTTTCCACTTCCCCAGTTCTCGCTAAAGTACCCAAAACTGCTTCTTACTTATCTGGCATTGATTTTGCGTTTTTTTCAGAACGAATATTTAACCGGCAAAATACGCTCCAAACCAAGTTAATAGTTCATTCTCTGTTTGGGAGAATCATTCATTTATAATGGAAACGATAGCTTTCACTACTACGCATTCAGAGATGTTTTTTCGGGTTACGGTTATATTCTATGTGGTTTTTCTGCTTTTATTCTGGTACTGAAAAAAACGGTGGGAAATTTTTGCTGGCAGATGTGTTGGCACTAATCGTTATTGGCAGCATGGCTATTGTCGGGGAATCCACATTTGTGGGAGATATTTTACTAATGATCGCACTGGTTCTTCTCTGGGGATTTCTTTTCAATTCACTTGAATAGCATGTTTCTTTTTTCTGCCATATCCTTTGTATAGAACCGGCTGCTCTGATTTTGGATGGGCATCTAATGCGCGGTATTATGCAGGCTTACATCAAATAAATGGGTAATATGAGATGGCTTTAGTTGAATTCCTCTCGAATATCTCTGTATTGCTTTTTCCGATCGCAAGCATGTTTGCTGTAGGTCTAAGTTTCACTTTCACTCAGATTATTAGACCTCTGCGATATCCCGATCGGGTTTTTCGTGCACTTGTTGCCAATTTCATCCTTGTGCCGTTACTTGCGCTTGGGATTTCACGGTTGTTTGCATTTGATTATTCCTTGACATCAGCAATGGCTTTAGTTGGCATGGCTGCGGGAGCACCATTTCTTCTTAAACTGACTCAGGTCGCCAATTCAGATGTGAGACTGGGTGCTTCATTGCTGGTAATCCTGATGCCACTTACAGTTGTTTACATGCCGCTTGCAGTGCCATTGTTAATCAAGGGCGTTTCGGTAAATGCGATCGGTATAGCGGTGCCCCTGGTCTTGACGATGTTCTTGCCACTTTTGATCGGACATCTTCTGGATTCATTCTTTCCTCAACTGGCATTTCGTTTGCAACCTGTTGCCAGGCAGACTTCGAACATCGCACTGGTGACTATCGTTGTGACTACGCTGGTGCTCAATGGCTCTCTTTTTCGGGGTCTGTTTGGAACCGGTGCTGTAATGGGGGCAATCCTTCTTACTGCCGGGGGATTCGGTATAGGTTATCTGATAAGCAGCCAGGGCTTTAATCGTCGCACTGTCATGGGGTTAGGCACAGGACAGCGGAACATTGCAGCAGCATTAGTGGTAGCATCCCAGGATTTCGATGATCCGAAAATGCTGACCATGATTGTCTTGTTCTCAATCGTCGATCTTTTAGTTCTGTTCCCAATAGCAATGATCCTTCGAAAGCGATCGACACCTCCAAAAAGTGATGCTGCACAAAGGCCGAATACGGATGATGCCTAATACTCCGTATCTGATAATAATCTATAGATACGATTCTTTTGTATATAAAGATACTGACACCACATCACTTTGCAGGTGCATTTCCGTTAGCAATTAAAAATGTATGCACCTGTATCTCATGCGGATCCATCGGAAGTCAGCGAACAGGCACTTATTATGTAACTAATCTGAAGGAGAAAGACTATGACAAATCATATTCCCCGCGAACTGCTTCCGATTCCAGTTCACAGACGTGTAGGGCCGACTGCCTATGATTCCAGGGATCCTGATGCCAGATTTGAGCCAATAAAGCCACTACGTCCTCCACAAGGGGCACCAAACATTCTTTTGGTATTGTTAGATGATGCCGGATTCGGATCGAACAGTGCTTTTGGAGGTCCCTGCCACACACCGACATTCGAGCGGCTTTCAGAAAACGGTTTACGTTATACCCGATTTCATACAACTGCGCTGTGTTCTCCGACCCGACAAGCGTTATTGACTGGTCGTAACCACCATTCGGTGGGGATGGGTGTTGTCTCTGACATGGCCACTGCTGCGCCTGGTTACTCATCACAGCGGCCTGAATCTGCTGCAACGATAGCCGAGATGTTGCGGATGAATGGATATTCGACCGCTCAGTTTGGTAAATGTCATGAAGTTCCAACCTGGGAGTGGAGCCCTATGGGACCTTTTGATCGGTGGCCTACGGGCAGCGGGTTCGAATACTTTTATGGCTTCATCGGTGGTGAAACAAGCCAGTTCTATCCAAGTCTTATTGAAGGTACAAACCCGGTCATTCCGGACAGAACGCCAGAAGAGGGGTATCATCTTAGTGAAGACCTTGCGGAGAAGGCACGTCGCTGGATTGGTCAGCAGCGCTCACTTGCTCCTGACAAGCCTTTTTTTCTGTATTTTGCACCTGGTGCTACGCATGCTCCGATTCACGTGCCCGATGGCTGGCGCGATCGTTATCGCGGAGCTTTTGACAAGGGGTGGGATGTGGTTCGCGATGAAACGTTTAACCGTCAGAAGCAACTGGGAGTCATACCGAAGGAGTGTCAGCTTACACCCAGGCCACAGGGTATTCCATCATGGAACGAAATCTCTGATGAGATAAAACCCGTGCTGATTCGTCAAATGGAGCTTTACGCGGCGTTCCTTGAGCACACCGATTATTGTATTGGCCAGGTAGTCGATATAATAGAAGAGCTGGGCGAGCTGGATAACACCCTGATCTGGGTTATTACAGGGGATAACGGTGCATCTGGCGAGGGTACGATTAATGGTACCTGGAACGAGTCGCTGACCATGACCGGAATGACAGATGTAGAAACTCCGGAGTTTCTGCGAGAACGACTTCATTCGTTTGGAACAACCGAATCATACCCGCAGTACTCCCTTGGGTGGGCTCATGCCATGGATACTCCGTATCAGTGGACAAAGCGAGTTGCTTCACATTGGGGTGGGACGCGAAATGGACTTATTGTCCACTGGCCAGCAGGAATCCGCTCACGCGGTGAACTTCGCCATCAGTTTCATCATGTTATCGATGTAGCCCCGACTTTTCTTGAGCTCGCAAAACTTCCTCAACCGCTAATGGTTAATGGTGTTGAACAGCAGCCCATCGAGGGTATCAGCATGGCATACACCTTTAATGATCCTGGTGCTGCCGAACGACACGAAACGCAGTATTTCGAGATACTGGGTAACCGTGGCATTTACCACAAAGGATGGACTGCTGTAACTGCACACAACACACCGGTGTCGAGGCGTCCGTTGCCGAAATTGGAGGATGATATATGGGAACTGTACGACACGAACACCGATTGGACTCAGGCGAATGACCTGTCGCAGAAGTATCCGGAAAAGCTGCGTGAACTTCAGCGACACTTCCTTATTGAAGCCGCAAAGTATAACGTTTTGCCGCTCGATGACCGTGCGGCTTATCGGGCTGATCCGGACCTTGCTGGAAGACCGGTCCTTGCAAAAGAGAGAAAACAGAGGCTTTACTCTGGTATTGGTCGGCTGAACGCTTTCTGTGTTATCAATATAAAAAACAAGTCTCACCGGTTGAAGGCGGAAATTGTAGTGCCTGCATGTGGTTGTGAAGGGGTGATCGTGGCTCAGGGCGGATTTCCAGGTGGCTGGTCTCTCTATACGAAAGAAGGACACCTGAAGTACTGCTATAATTTCTATGGAATTGATCTGTTTCACATTGGGACCCCTGAGCCGATTCCACCAGGGAAGCACATTGTAGGAATGGATTTTGAATACGATGGAGGTGGTGTTGCCAAAGGCGGATTGGTTCGTCTCTCAGTGGACAATCGAATAATGGGGGAAGGGCGAGTGGAAAGAACTCAGCCGCTTCCGTTTGCAAGCGATGAACCTTTGGAGATTGGCAGTGATAACGGATCGCGTGTAACCAGTGACTACACAGTTCGAAAATTCAGCGGCAAAGTGAATTGGATAGAAATCGAGATTCCCACAGGCGCAAGAGACGATGATGCCGGAATAACTGATGAACAGCGGATACAGGCAGCCCTGATCACGGAGTAACAGATTGTGATCAAACAATCCAATGTTATGGTAAAAGTTCGACCAGCAAATGAAGCTGAAGCTTTTCAGGTGATACTCAAGCCTGTGGGGTCTGCTTGCAATATGGCCTGCAGCTATTGTTATTATGTTAAAAAGAATGGTGTGGGATCATCATGCAGAAACAGCATGATGAGTGAGCGGCTTCTGGAGCTTTTTATCCGCCAATATTTTCGTTTACAACAAGGGAATCTTATTTCAATTGCCTGGCATGGAGGAGAGCCCCTGTTAAGGGGCATCGAATTCTATAAAAAGGCTGTGCAACTTCAAAGCAAGTATGCAGAAGGAAGACTGGTGGGAAATTCTCTCCAGACTAATGGTTTGCTGGTTGATGAGAACTGGTGTCGGTTTTTTCAGGAAAACCATTTTCTGATAGGACTTTCCCTCGATGGCCCAGAGCATATTCACGACCGGTATCGCAGGGACAGGAACGGACAAGGAACATTTTCCCGTGTTATTCATGCAATGAGGCTTTTTCAAAAGTACAATGTTGAATTCAATGTTCTTGCAACTATCAACGATTACAGTGCCAGATATCCGGTGGAGATCTATCGTTTTTTTAAGGAGCTGGATATCCGGTTCATACAGTTCATTCCTGTCGTGGAATGCTTGCCCCAAATGCCAAAAAAAGGAACGCAAGCGCAAACGCTGCCACCTGCGAAACGTACCGATAAGCTGATTACACCCTGGTCTGTGAAACCTGATGATTACGGACGCTTTCTGACGGCTGTCTACGATGAATGGGTTGTGAGGGATGTGGGCAGATATTTCGTACCGTTCTTTGATGCTGTACTAGGCAACTGGTGCAAAGAGAATGCTTCATTGTGTGTGATAGCTGAGGAGTGTGGAAAAGCGCCTGTTCTTGAGCATGATGGAAGTTTCTATTTCTGTGATCATTATGTCTTTCCGGAGTACCGGATTGGCAAAATTGGCAAGAAGAATCTTTCTGAACTTATGTTCTCTGAAAGTCAGAAAAGATACGGGTTGCAGAAGTCCGGGCTGCTTACTTCGGATTGCTGCAGATGCGAGTATCTTTTTCTTTGTCATGGTGAGTGCCAAAGGAACCGGTTTATTGTTTCTTCATCCGGAGAGTGTGGTCACAACTACCTCTGTGAAGGATTGAAGTTGTTTTTCAGGCATACTGAGTCTTCGATGCGGTTCATGCGAAATGAACTGGTTCACGGTCGCCCAGCGGAAAATGTTATGTGGCACCGTATGGGGACTTTAGCCAAGGAGTCTTTATGATTGCTCCAATAAGTATGAACCGTAGAGCGCACATGGCAAATGAGCGAACCTTTCTTGCCTGGGTAAGAACAGCAATAGGGATTATGGCTTTTGGCCTGGTAATAGAGGAGTTTGCTTTTAGTGGATCACCACAATTCATTCCGGCTCTGGGGCCTTCACATTTCACGGGATTGCTACTCATAATTTTTGGCGTGGTGATTACCACATTGTCATTTGTAAGGTATAGCGTTATCGAAAGGGAGCTTGATAAAGGAGTGTATAAGTCTAACCTGTTTCTCACGACTCTTTTGGCATTTTTTGTAAATGCAGTGGGTGTTTTTTTATTTATCTATCTGATAATCAGGATGTGATTGTATGTGCTGGGGCGACAGGGATTTGCCTGCGGTTATGATGATTTCACTTCTGTGCATTTTAAGGCTGAAGGGGGATAGTCGTGAAGATGTGTGAATATTATGGTTGCAAAGAGTGAGACAGATAATCTAATTTATTGTCATAGGAAAAATGAAATACCTGCAATTTCTAACTGTACCGGACAGATATGAAAACAAAATTGGAAAAATGTTCTGGTTTCGTTTTTTTAATTGTTTTTTTCCCCTTTTGGTTTCTTCATTCCCAGACTTTAGGTCCGCCAAAACCGATTCAAAAAAATTACAGCCATGGTGCATCCAATAATGTTTATAATTATTTTAAGCATAATACGTTCCATATAAATAATACTTACTACTATCATTCACTACCAAAAAATCGATACGAACATTTTAAGGTTCAATTTATCGTTGATAGTGTTCCAACATTAAAGGTAAATCAGTTAAAATTGCAAATGAAAGAGATTTCGGACAGCCTTTTACCCACAGATAAAATATGCTCAGATTTTTCTAAAGATGATAGCCTTATCTTATTAATGAAAGATACTGTTAACTTAATGAGATTAATGACCTTTAATGGTCTGCCAAGTTGGAAAATTCCTTTATTACTGGAAATGCCATCACTTACAAAATTAGATACGAAACCAGATACGGCTTTCTTATCGAAGAAAAAAAGGCTTCATTTTGGAATGTATTCGAGTTTAGGATTTTTTTGTCTTCCAGAATGTGGGGCATTTGGAGGGGTATATAAAATTCTGGGAATTTCATTTTGGCAAAACATTACTGAAAGGATAAAAATCCGAGAAAACATAGATTTTCAATTCGCTCAAAGTTGGATACTGGAAAAGGATATTTTAAGAGAATACTATACCGATGATGAAGTGTCTGGTTATAGGCTTGATGTTTCAGAGGAATATACTTTCAATGGAGCAACTATTTCTGTTGATCTTCCTGTTGAAATTATCAATTCATCAAGGGCGTTTCTATATTTATACTATGGATTTGGTGTGTGGTATGCGAAGCAACACTTCAAATGCATCAGATCGGATACTTATGAGTTAATAAGCGAGGAGGAGATGAGTCTTGTTCATACTCAATCGATTCAACCAATTGGTTCGATTGGCATTCTATATAGAGATAGCAGGCTTAAGGCAATCACAGTTGATCTTGGGTATCGTTTTGCAAAAAATGAAAAATCAATGAATTCAAGTTTTTTTATGGATATTGATAGTTTCACGCACATGTGGCTGATTAGTGTCGGTTTTATACTATAACAGTCTTCAGGAAACTATTATGATTTACAGAAATCCTCTTTGACACGCCAAAATAACAGTAATTATACTCGTTTCTTGGCGATAACTGCGAATTCGTCGCTATCCGGATGAAAAGTTTTACCTCCTACATCGGAATAGTATTCGGTAACTATAAAGTCATTCTCAAGAAGCTCATCCCTTATCGTTTCTTTTGAATAGTGTTGAAACCAGTTATATACATGCCAGGTGCCGGACTTTTCAACAATCGTGTATTTGTCCAAAGTACGAAACTGATCATATTTAAAACAATGCCTGAATCCAAAATAATCATGTTCTGACCAGAATCCATTCATCAGATTATGTTCGAATAGTGATGACTCCTCTTTTTTATTGAAAGCATTTATCGAAAGGAAATCAAACAGAATCGATCCGGTATCTTTAAGACATTTATGAAATACAGACAGTAATTGTTTCCTTTGTTCGGGACTAAGCGGGCAAAAATCAAAATAAATGAGCAATATCAGATCGAACTTCTTATCAGTATTAAATTGAAGGTAGTTTTCGTTTATGTATTCAATTTCAAGTCGGTTTTCTGCAGCTTGTTTTTTAGCATATTCAATGGAATTTTTAGAAAAATCGATTCCGGTGACATGCGCTCCAAGTCTGGCGAGTTCAATAGTGTAGAGGCCCGGTCCACAACCGAAATCAGCAATGTTTTTATTGCTGTTAATATCAAATTTTTTTGAGATCCATCTTACTGATTGTTCTATGAACCTGTGATTACGAGAGGCTATATCACTATTGGGATCTAAATGGTGTTTCAGTAATTGTCTGGAAATATGAGGATCGTTCCATAACTTTTCGGCTGTATATACAGAAAACACATCAGGTCGAGAGCCTGTTTTTGATAATTCTTTATACATAATGCGGTTTGCTGTTATTATTAAGCATCTATGTAAGATCACAAATTCTTGAAGACTGAAGTTATCTAGGTTTAAGGATAAAATAGTGTGTGAATTTCGGTTAGTGCTATAAAAAGTGAAGAGGAGAGAGAGACTTTCTCATTTCCGTGTAGAATCAGAAAATTGTGAGCTGTCCGAATCGTTACGGGCTTTCTGCATTATTTTTGTTTCATCAAAAACACGCCGAGGCTTTCGACATATATATTTCTGCAAAAGCTGCTAACATTTTTTGTTTGCCAGGGGATGGGTCCGGACGATTCAATATACTTTCAATTGTTAACTTATTTTGCAGACACAATCATTAGCGCTCAAAACATGTAGAGAACTGAAAATTATGTAATTCCTTCATCCATTTGCATGTTCAAATCAATATTTAAAAAAAAGAATTGATTATCCTTAGTCCTGCATCTATTTTCTTCATTTGTATTTCCATCCAACAAAAAGTCCTGAATCAAAATTTTTACACTTCAAAACAAGGAGGGTTGATCCATGTCTTTAGTAAAACCATTTTCGGTGGTACTATGTGCAATTACACTTATTTTCATTTTCTGCTCAAAAAACCCGGTTACCCAGCAGACAGGTGAAATTAACAGTGGTGAAGTCTCATTTTTATTATTGGCCAGTGCCGAAAGCGACTTTAAAGACCTTGCTGATCGCGCTGAAGTAATAATTACTGCTCCTGATATGGACACTATCGTCGGATCATTAGAGGTGGACGAACTCAGTATCAGAGGTACTATTTCCAATATACCTGCAGGGTTTAACAGGAAATTTGAAGTAATTGTATTTACTGCTGAAGATTCTGTCTGTTATTACGGCAAGACATACGTGGATATAGTTGCCAATATAACAAACAAGGTTTCTTTAACACTTTACCGATATTCAGGAACTGGAAGTGCCGATATTAACGGAACTATTGTCGATTCAATTCCTACAGTTACCAATATTCCTCCCACAGTAGAAATCACTTCACCTGTGGACGGTTCAGAGTTTTATACAGGTGACAATATTTTAATTACTGCCGTCGCAACTGATGCAGATGGAGAAATAAGCAGTGTAACCTTCTATAACGGAACTGAACTCCTGAGTACTGTCAATGAATCTCCTTACACTTATACCATTATCAATGCCGAAAAAGGTTCTTACAGCTTCTTTTGTGTAGCGGTCGATGACTCAGGTGCCAGTGTATTTTCAGATACAATCACTGTTACTGTTTCCGATGTTCCAAATGTTCCTCCTACAGTAGAAATCTCATCACCTGCAGATGGTGCAGAGTTTAAAAAAGGTGATGATATAAAGATCATTGCTACTGCAAGCGACAATGACGGTGAAATAGCCAGTGTTATTTTTTACAACGGAACTGTGGCACTGGACACTATTATAGAAGAACCTTATGAATATACCATTACAAATGCCGCAGAAGGTACTTACAGCCTCTTTTGTTTAGCAGTTGATGACTCAGGTGCCAGTGCATTCTCAGATACCATCACTGTTACTGTTTCCGATGTTCCAAATATCCTTCCTACAGTAAAAATCGAATCACCTGCAGATGGTGCACAGTTTAAAACAGGTGAAACTATTCTTGTGGTTGCCACCGCAAGTGATGCAGATGGATCAATAAGCAATGTTCGCTTCTACAACGGAGCCACACTTCTGGCTACTGTCAATGAGGCACCTTATACCTATGCTGTTGTTGGCGCGGAAAAAGGTTCTTACAGCTTCAAATGTGTAGCTTTCGATGATTTCGGCGACAGCGCAGTTTCAGAAATTGTCAATGTCACCGTTTCCGATAATGTGCCTCCTACAGTAGAGATCACATCACCTGCAGACGGTGCAGAGTATAACGAAGGTGATGTAATAGAAATCATTGCTACTGCAAATGATGCTGACGGATCAATAAGCAAGGTTGACTTCTACAATGGAACAGCCCTTATGGGTACTGTCTCTGCTGCTCCTTATGGCTTTGCGATTCAAAATGCCCTGGAGGGTACTTACAGCCTCACATGTGTAGCATTCGATAATTCAGGTGACAGCACAGTCTCGAACGTGGTTAATGTTACTGTCAAAGCCGTTGTGAATATCCCTCCCACAGTAGAGATCACATCACCTGCAGACGGTGCAGAGTATAACGAAGGTGATGTAATAGAGATCATTGCTACTGCAAGTGATGCTGACGGATCAATAAGCAAGGTTGACTTCTACAATGGAACTACCCTTATGGGTACTGTCTCTGCTGCTCCCTATGGCTTTGCGATTCAAAACGCCCTGGAGGGTACTTACAGCCTCACATGTGTAGCATTCGATAATTCAGGCGACAGCGCAGTCTCGAACGTGGTTAATGTTACTGTCAAAGCCATTGTTAACAATCCTCCTACAGTAGAGATTACATCACCTGCAGACGGTGCAGAGTTTAACGCTGGTGATGCAATTGAGATCACTGCTGATGCAAGTGATGCTGACGGTTCAATAAGCAGTGTTGTCTTCTACAATGGAACTGAAGTTCTTGGTACTGTCACTGCTGCTCCTTACACCTATACCATTGACAACGCCACAGAGGGTACTTACAGCCTCACATGTGTAGCGTTCGATAATTCAGGTGACAGCGCAGTTTCAGAGGTGGTTAATGTTACTGTTAAAGGCGAGCCAAGCCTGTTGGATAAATACGGTGTTCCCACAGCAGACCCGTTACCATCTACTACTGGTGGTAAAAATGAATTCAAAAAAATTGTCTCTGAAGGAACCGGTGCTCCATCTATATCCGCCAGACGTGTTGATTTCCAATGGAATCTGTCACAAAAAACTATATGGTATTTCGGTATAGATACAGAAGACGGAAAACCTGAATGGCATGTCAATCTTACAAACATTACACATACCTTTGGGGATGCTAACCCGGGATGCACCATAAGCGGCAGCGGAATTGCCGGTTTTGATGGTGAATATTATGTAACAATGGATGGAGATAACATGGTGTGGGTGGAAAAGAGTGGAAAATATGCACTCATTTTTCAGCGTTAAATAACATTTTTATACTGCATACAGATTCATTATCTGTATGCAGTATTCTTTCTCATCCCCAGAAGTCTTTCCAATCCTATCCAGCCTTGAAGGGGCGTACTAGTTTGGCACAGGGCAACACCCTGTGTACTGATACGGAATGTCAAATCGGATTATGTATGTTGATTCGGATATGAATCGGTTGTTAGATTCGGTTGTTTAATCCTGCACAACGTGACCTATGATTTCCCGCATCACCAACGCAGGTCCCCTCATTCCCCTGGCAGGAAAAACAAATCTCAATTGTTTGCCTCTACTTTAATCCGCTATGATAATAGATGTATTTATAACCATTATAAAAGTTGGCATCCAGAAAACATTGCAGGTATTCACTGTCTTGTACCGGTTTCGAATTGATAAATTGAACTGCCAGAGGAAATATTGGCCTGCATGGTCTTAAGGCCAGCTCTTTAAACTGTTCCAGATACCGGAATCTGTGAGGGCTGTCTGCCGGAAAGAAACACTCCAGTTCAAAACCATTCTTCCTGGAGATCATCACCAGCTCTGTTCCGTGATAAAAAAGATGTGTACTGATAAGACGCCTGGGAAATTTCCTGGAAAGCGCCGGAATTGGCACAGAACAAAGGGATGCCGGATCAATCGCATTTACCCTGTAGACAGAGTCCTCCGGTAAACCTCTTTTTAAAATCTGCAGTGCCGATGCGCTGATAAACTGTATCCCCGGAATCTCTTCAAAGAAATGCCCTGCTATAATTTCTCCTGATAATTCCATTATACACAGAGTTTTGAACAGTTTCGGCCACTGGAAATGAGGCGCTTCGATACTGAGAAGTTCCCTGAACAATACTCCATAACGGTTTAACAGTTGCCTTACCCGTTGTTTGCTGATCTCATGCTCTGTTAACAGATTGTCAGGACCTTTTTCATATACAACTTTTCGCCACAGGCCCGGTATTGTATTATTTACCTTCCATCTGTTAAAGCTGTCGCCCAACTTATAGTTAGAAAAGGAGAAAAACGGGTTCCCAGGGTTAGGCAGCGAACTGCTTTTTTCCATCTTCCCTTCACCGAAATTATCTTCGGCTCCCTTGCGGATCGCATCAAAGCTGTCGCAGTTTATATGACCGCTCCATACATCTTTCCAGAATTTGTAAGCAAAGGAAGTACTGTCGAGTCCGCTTTTCATCAATAAATCGATGTATGTGCCTGAGGGGAGAGATTCATTTTCAGGCAGGATAGCAGATTCATTTACTGACGGTCTTGTCATAATATTCAATTCGTCACTCAGGCAGAAAGTGACTTTCTTTTTACCCGCGCCAATCCACTGTAAATCATACCGGGACAGAAGCGAATCGATCATGGCCGGCCGGTAGTTTTCTATTCGTGATGGCAATATCTCCTGTTCCCAGGCAATTGGATTTGCAGCATAACCGAAAAGTTGTTCAAGGATCTTTTTCAGCCCGTCTTCATCGCTGGATCTGTTTAACAGATACTGCTGTTGTGCAAGGAACAGTTGAAGAAACCGCAGAGGCAGGGGTTTGAATGATGACTTTGCCTGATTTCGCATTATCCGGAATAATCGCTCCAGATTCTGTGAATCGCAGATAAACTCTACCGTTTCTCCTTCAACTTTAACCTTTTCAGCCACGATTTCTCTGGAAACAAGATCAGAAATGATTCTGCTGCAAAGCGAACTGCTGAAACCAAAAACCCGACTGAGAAAGAGTGGTTCTACCGGTCCATAAAATTCCAGCCATTGCGATACTATATCCTGTTTAGTGGTGCCATCAGACTGTTTCTCTTTCTTAATCTGAGAGCGGGTCAAAAGATTTTCCACAGCCCTCTCTGTTTTGTCTCCGTAAACACTTTCAGGATGCAGTTGATCGATTGATATTTCCAGAATGCGGCAAAGTCTCGGCAGCGATTCGGCAGCAGTAATCACATGATAATGAGCACCAGGGAATTGGATACGACATAACCTGTTAAGGTGATCGGAAAGATTTCCCGGTTCACCGGAATCTCGTTTAAATGCGCACAAAAGCTCATCCCATTCGACACTGATAATACAAACCCGTTCTTTAACCCATTCCATAAGTTCCAGTGCAGTGGATGGAGCATAACCGGGGGCGGTTCTCTGAAGACGCGGTAAAAAGGTATCCAGAGCATTTTTCTTTACAGGAGGCCTGGTGGTTTCTGAATGAACCACACTTTTAATTATGTCAGGATTTACCGATGAAGCACCGGCCTGGTATGGGGTATCATCCTGATAAAGTTTTGTGTTGGTAACCTGCCATTTCATTGAGCTGCTGAAGGGCGATACTTTGGCGGTTTTTACTGCAGCTATATCGATACTTCCAGTGCGAAGCTCATCTATTAACATCCTCAGGGCATTCAAATCGAAATCATCAGTCAGACAACTTCGCCACGTTTCAACCAGAAGCGGAAAATCATCATACTTTCTTATTGCATCGAAAAGCCGCTTGGAACGTTCCCTGGTAAGCCAAAGCGGCATTCTTTTCATTCTGTTGAACCTGGGCAATAGAAGCGCTATTCCGGCATTTTCTCTGAACCGTGCACCGAAATAGTTGCTCCTTTCCAGATTCTCTCTCAGAAGCTTTTCCAGTTCTTCAGGGTAAAGCAATGTCCTGATATCCTCAGGATCGACAACTGCTCCCATATATATGATATCATTGGATGAGCTTGTCTCGATATGCCTTCCATAGCGATTCTCATAAGCCGTCTGGAACGCCAGCATGAAAGGATAATTGACCGGGTTTCCCCAGAAAGTATGTAAAAGGGTGTATGGCTCGGAATCGTTTTCACTGTCATGCACATGTTCAACAATCAACTGATGCCGGTGGGGGAGGACCGGACCGGTAAAAACCTTCTGCAGTTGAAGAAAAGCGGAAAGATATTCTGCTGCTGTATCATCCAGGTAACATTGTTCTTTCAGTTCATCTATAAATTCCGGAGTATGGACATGATCATTCCATTTCTCCAGAAATTCCAGAATGGCTTTTGATACATGAAACGAACGGTTAGGTGCATCAGCTTTCCAGAAAGGAGACATGCTGACTGCTCCATGCCATGGAACCACTTCCACGTCTTTGCTTCCGATATCAGTGATCTGCCATTTTTGTGTACCAAGCAGAAAAGTATCACCCGTGCGTCTCTCCCAGACAAACTCTTCATCGAGTTCACCGATAAGCGAAGCGGTACCTTTGAGCCGAAGACCATAGTATCCTCTGTCAGGAATTGTACCGGCATTATTGTAAATAAGCTTCAGAGCACCACTATGCGCAAATAACCGGTTTTCTGAAGAATCCAATAGTACCCTGGGTTTTAAATCACGAATTCGGCTTTCCTGATATTTACCGGTAAGCATCGATACCACACTGTCAAACTGGAACCTGGAAAGTGTGGAATAGGGAGATGCTGTCCTGATAAAATGGTATAGATCATCGATATCCCAGGACTCTACTCCCACCATTGCCATAAGTACCTGAGCCAGTACATCGAGAGGGTTGCGTACAGGTCTGATCTCTTCAATGTCACCTTTGACAGAAAGAGATGCCATTGTTGCAGCGTAAAGAAAATCGAGTCCATGAAGAGGCAGAAGTGTTCCGCAGGAAGTACGAAGCACCGAATGGCCAGCCCTGCCGATCCTCTGAAGAGCAGAAGAGACAAGCGATGGTGTCCCCACCAGAACCACTTCATCTATGGCACCTACATCGATTCCCATTTCCAGGGTACTTGTTGCTACAATCGCCTTCAGCTCTCCGGCTTTGAGTCTTTGCTCAACTTCCATACGTAATTCTTTGGAAAGCGAACCATGGTGCGAATAAGCCAGAGGAGATTCGCAGTTTTCGTTTATATACAGGGTCAATCGCTCGGCCAGTCTTCTGTTATTTACAAAAACCAGAGTGGAACTGTTACGGCCGATTATTACACGTATCCTGGAGGCAAGGGAGCGCCAGAAAATATCATCATCACTGTCAGTATTGGTATTATCAAAATGAACCCCCTCAACGGTTATTCTGATTTTTTTAACTACTTGTGAACTGACAATTTTAACAGGCCTGGGAGAATAGCTCTGTAACTCTTTATTCCGTTGTTTTTTTATTACCATTTCAGACCCGCCCACAAAAGCGGCGATAGTTTCCAGCGGACGAACGGTTGCAGACAATGCAATACGCTGAAAACCCCTGCTGAGCAGCTCAAGTCTTTCGATGGCTGTCATCAGGTAACTTCCCCGTTTAGTAGATGCCACCGCATGAATCTCATCGAGAATTACTGTTTTAAGACCTCTGAGCATGTTTCTGGCAATTGGTGAACTGATGATAAGGTTAAGACTTTCTGGGGTGGTGATAAGAATCTCAGGAGGACGTTTTATCATGATACGCCGCTCGCCCGATGAAGTGTCACCGCTGCGGGTCTGGATTCTAATTTCAGGTATCCGGATATTTTCAGACAAGAATTGCTTTTTCAGTTCAGCAAGTGGCGACAGAAGGTTTTCTCTTATGTCGGTATTCAGAGCTTTCAGGGGTGAAATATAAAGTACCCGGACCGTTCCGGGCTCCCATGAACCGGTGATAAGCTGATTGATAGCCCATAGAAACGCAGTCAGAGTCTTGCCTGTACCGGTTGGAGCACATACCAGTGTGTGTTGTCCACTTGCAATAATTGGCCAGGCTTTAGTCTGAATATCGGTAGGATTATCGTATTTGGCACAAAACCATTTGGCGATAATCGGGTCGAAAACGGAGAGTGAATGACGCTCCGGTTTTTTATTTTCCAAAGAATGACATCCCTAAAAGATTTTTCTCTGACTCATTTTCTGATTTCAGCAACATTACAGAACCAGAAGGCTTATTGGGAAAGCGAACATCTTTCTGATCGTTTACAGATAAATCAAAGAAGTCATAATAGGAGAAATTTTCTTCGGAATCCTGGGATTCCATACTTTCTTTACCATAAAAGGTGATATAATCATCAGCACTCTTATGCAGTCGGACAACATAGGCTGCAAGTGCGATTTTTTCGGATGCAGTTTTTTCCTGAACCGATTTTGAAGCGGCTTTTTTAATACGATTGAGAAAGAGCATAGCCTGAGTGACCCCTTCGATAGTAAATAGCGTTCCACTGTCGGTGACTGTACTCTGCACATCTTTCTCACAATTAATATAGGCGGTCATATAGAGCATGGGGTGCGTGCCGGAGAAATCGAGCTGAATCGATGCAGGGAAACGGATTCCGCGAATGATTTTTAACTGATCACGGCTTTTCCCGATCACATCCCTGAAGACATTCTGGGTGGACAATGACAGTCCCTTGATACTGATGTCAAGTTTGGCGAAATCTGCATTGGCAAACAGTGGGTGAGCCTTGTCATAAGCTTCCCGGGCTGCGATCTCTTTTTTCACTTTTCCAAGTATAATCCGTACACTGTCGATTTTCGACTCTGATTTCCTGATTTTTTTCCTGTTATATTTAGCCAGATAGCTTTCCAGAAGATCGACTCTTCCGGACAACATCGCCTGCCGGTATTCAATCTTCATCATTTCGGTGTCACTGAGTTTCTCTTTGGCAATCACTTCTTCTTTTACTGACTGGGTGTCCATCCCTGACAGAATCATTCTGGCTCTGGTACACCATTCCTTTTCTACCTGATAGTAGTCACAGTCATCCACAAACTTCCTGATCTGTGCGGTATCATTGGATTCTACTGCCCGGTTGTAGAAAAATTTGCATTTAAGAGAAAACTCGTCCTTTTCCTGATCGTATACATCTCTTAACAGGCTGTCCAGAAGGTTCAGTTTGATAATTGATTTGCGGAAGCCAAAACGGATTGCACCTCTTTTATCAGGATTGGCTCGGATCTGCTCATTGATAGCCTCTTTACAGCGTTTTTGTATGGCAAGAAGCTGATGCCGGTTTCTTAATACCAGATCATCGCTGTTGTCCGGAATGGAATCTGACCACATTTCAAGCTTGTTGATCTGCGGCACCAGGGATTCCAGAAATCTGCAGTTGGAGATGAGCAGGTTTACAGTGTCTTTAAATACTCGCTCTGTTTTTCTATTCTTGCTGCAATATGCCTTATAGATGTCAATCTCTGCAAGGATCTCTTTCAATTTGTTGGTTGCATCGGAATAATTATCTTTTTCTATGAGCCGTCTCGCTGCAACCCAGTTGCTTTCCACTGCTGAAATCAGCGAATCCCTCTGCTTTTTTTTCCCTCCCAGAAAGTTGCAGAGGAGAAGGTTGCCGCTGCTTAAGACAACAGAGACCTGATTTGCCTGAGCAGACACCTGCTCAGCAAAGGTAATCATAATACATGCAATAATCAGAATCTTCAGTGGCTTTTTCATCACGATTACCTGCTGAACAAACCTATTTAATAAAGGTAAGATGATCAGTACGCTTTTGCAAACAGCACTCTTTTAGTGGATGGTTCACCGGTAATAATGCACTTGCCATGTTCTTCCGGACCCTCCAGAGGAATACAGCGGATTGTGACATTAAGATCCTCTTTAACTTTACGTTCCACCTCAGAAGAACCATTCCAGTGACACAGGGCAAACCCCCCGTGTATCTCGGGCTTTTCCCTGTTGGCAGGGGTGAAAAAAGAGTAAAACTCATCTTTGGAATCGATTTTTCTGATGTTGCTGTCTCTGAATGCTTTTGCCCTCTCAAGGAGGTTGTTTTGAATATCATCCAGAAGCGATGGAACCGAAGCAACAAATTCGGCTCTTGTCTGCGAATACCTTTCTTTGCGGCTTTTATCTCTTCTGCCCACAAAAACCGAGTCTGCAGCAACATCACGAGGTCCAATTTCCAGATAAACGGGAACTCCTTTTTTAATCCAGGACCATACTTTCTCGCCCCCGCGTCCTTCTCTTTTATCCAGTTCAGCCACCACTTCAGTGTCACAATATTTCAGATCATTCAATTCCCTGGTCAGTTTTTCACAGTATTCCATCACTGTTGCAGCAGAAGATTCATCATGAATGATTGGCAATATTGCAATATGAGCCGGAGCCAGTCTTGGCGGCACTATGAGTCCATCGTCATCGCCATGGGTCATGATCATTCCACCTATAAGCCTGGTGGAGACACCCCATGAAGTGGTCCAGGCAAATTCCTCTTTCCCGGTGGAATCCAGGAAACGGATATTGGAAGCTTTTGAGAAGTTCTGCCCCAGAAAATGGGATGTACCTGCCTGAAGAGCCTTACGATCCTGCATCATCGCTTCGATACAATAGGTAGAAACAGCTCCAGGAAAACGCTCACTGTCGGTTTTTTCACCCTTGATTACCGGCATTGCCATATAATTCTCGGCAAAATCCGCATAAACATCGAGCATTTTCATGGTTTCCACTTTGGCTTCTTCGATAGTGGCATGGGCGGTATGTCCTTCCTGCCATAAAAATTCGGCAGTACGCAGAAACAGCCTGGTACGCATCTCCCATCTGACTACATTGGCCCATTGATTTATCAATAAGGGAAGATCCCGATAAGATTGTGTCCATTTGGAGAACATGGCGCCGATAATGGTTTCTGAAGTGGGCCGGACGATAAGGGGTTCCTCCAGTTCTCCTGCAGGGATTAGCTTGCCTTCCGGGCCGGCTTCCAGCCGATGATGCGTTACTACTGCACACTCTTTGGCAAATCCTTCAACATGTTCTGCCTCTTTTTCAAGGAAACTTTTAGGAATAAAGAGTGGGAAGTAAGCGTTTTTATGGCCGGTCTGTTTAAACTTTTTATCCAGAACCCGTTGAATATTTTCCCAGAGGCTATAGCCCCAGGGTTTAATGACCATGCAGCCACGAACTGGTGAATTTTCTGCCAGATCAGCCGCTTTAATTACCTGCTGGTACCACTCCGGATAATCCTCTGCGCGGGTGGGGGTGATAGCAGTCTTTATCTTGCTTTTTTCAGCCATTATCTACTCCTTTTTCGTGAGAGAATAATATAGCTGTTGTGTATAAAAAATTAAACCCAAATTTTCCATCAGATGCCGTTCCAAATGCAGGGTGTCGTTGCATGTACTTCAGTACTATGCATTGAAGCTCCCTGTTTTTGAGCGCTTACGAACGTTGGTTTTCTTTATCAAACCAGTGCTGCCTGAACTGAAAGAGGAATTTTTGTGTATGATTAACGCAATTCTATTATATATCAGAATTTCTGATGTGAAGGCAAATGAGTGCAATCTCAGCAGAAATCCTCTAAGTGGCACCCTTAAAAACGGTTATTTTAGTCAGCCAGAGCGATATCTGATTTGCTTAGAACGATTTGCCACATTTCCAGAACGATCTGCGCCTTACTAAAAACGACCTGCGCCTTACTAAAAACGACCTGCGCCTTGCTAAAAACGATCTGCGCCTTACTAAAAACGACCTGCGCCTTGCTAAAAACGACCTGCGCCTTGCTAAAAACGATCTGCGCCTTGCTAAAAACGATCT
>Ga0209723_1001271_pt1 | contig 40265 bp, 31 predicted proteins | sample BiotimSIPDNA_2_FD_185750 | JGI IMG/M metagenome (GOLD analysis project Ga0209723, IMG submission 185750) | Anaerobic biogas reactor microbial communites from Washington, USA - Biogas_R2 time_0 SIP DNA (SPAdes) (version 2) | ecosystem: Engineered > Bioreactor > Anaerobic > Unclassified | place... | reverse complement strand
TATGGCTTTCGTCTTTGCTCATCGTTTTCTGAACAGCCCTCGGCAGGTTCGGCTACCTTTGAACTCTCTCCTCGTAGCTTCAAGGACGTGAACGGGAATATGGCTGTGCCGGACAAAGGCTTCAAACTGACCACCGAGATTCTGCGGCGAAAACCCGATTCGGCTCTGGTGTGGTATGAAGACTTCCAAGACCCAATCACGCTGCAAAGCACTTACTGGACTACACTTTCAGGCAGTTGGGCAGTCTGGCGAAGCGATGAATATGCATCCGGCAGGGTTTATTCACAGTTGGAAGGTAGTGGCCAACTTGCCTGGAGATATGACGGTTTCTCCGACGTTCACCTTCGAGCACGGCTTGCCTTCCCTCACAACGGGAGCGGGCGCGCCGGGGTATTTATCGGCGACATCTTCTGTTGTATCAACATCGACACTGAGCGAGTGGAACTCTATCAAGACTCTATTTTGCTCGGCAGTTATGGTGCAGCTTACGCTAAAACACCTGCCACCGACATCCGCACAAACCCCAATATGTATCTCATTGAAATGAGGAAACGCGACAACAGTGTGAGGGTCTATTCCGGTAACAGTAACACCCTCCGCTTCACAGCCACGGTATCACCAGCAAGTGGTTATTGCGGCATTCAGTCGGATAATGAAATCAAGTGTGAACTTCTGCGTTTAGGCGATGCCTGGACTTACGAGCCGTATGAAGCCTTTGATGTAAAAATGCCAAACGGTACTACCGAAAACTACGGCAGGATCGCCCGGAGTAGCGTGACATGGGACAGTGAATTCGAGGTATTCACGCTTACCTCAGATGTGGAGGAATCCGCTACCCGAAGCGAGGATATCTCTATGGACTATGACTTCGTGCATTCAGCAATGCTATACATTCCATGCAACGCTGACTACACGGCAAAATTTACGCCACGTGACATCAACGTCTGGTGTTCGAGGGTATTCCTCGGTGATGGGGATGGTTTTGGAATTGTCTACTACCAAGACGTGGACTCGATTGTCTACTGGGCAAATGAAGCGGCATACCGATGGCGGTTGCGTGGTTTTGCCCTATGGTCACTCGGTCAGGAAGACTTGCGGCTTTGGGAGGCACTCCCGAAACAGAGTTAAAGAATAATCATTCATATTGGCATTCGCGCCTGCATATTCAGCAGGCGTTTTTTATGCGAAAAAACAGGAGGTAAAACGAAAATGAAAGAGATTTGGAACTGGATTCAGGTTGCATTTGCAGCCATCGGAGGTACGCTTGGCTGGTTTTTGGGCGGATTGGACGGCTTCCTTTATGCGCTCATCGCCTTCGTGGTCGTCGACTACATCACGGGCGTGCTTCGGGCAATTGTGGAGAAAAAACTGTCCAGCCGAATCGGAGCGCAGGGTATCGCCAAGAAGGTAGCGCTATTCCTTGTGGTCGGCATTGGTCATCTCATCGACACCTATCTGCTCGGCGGCACGGGAGCACCACTTCGTACGGCGATTATCTTCTTCTACATTGCTAATGAGGGAATTTCTCTCGTTGAGAATGCCACGGCTATTGGGTTACCCGTGCCTGCAAAGTTAAAAGATGTGCTGGCACAGCTTCATGGAAAGGATGAACAGAAATGAATCTACGGAAATTGATATTCACAAACAACGCCTGCTACAAGGCTGGCAGGACTATTACTGTCGAAGGCATTATGGTTCACTCCACCGGCGCGAACAATCCGAATCTGCGTCGTTATGTGGGTCCGGACGATGGATTGCTTGGCAAGAATCAATATAACAACCACTGGAATCAGGACAAACCGGACGGTCGGCAGGTCTGCGTACACGGCTTCATCGGAAAACTGGCTGATGGGAGTATCGCTACCTATCAGACACTGCCGTGGAATCACCGCGGTTGGCATGGGGCTTCCGGCTCAAAAGGATCGGTCAATGACAGTCACACAAGTTTTGAAATCTGCGAGGATGGCCTGACCGATAAAGCCTATTTCAACGCAGTCTACAAAGAAGCCACAGAACTGTGTGCCTATCTCTGCAAGGAGTATAAGCTCGACCCGATGGCGGATGGCGTTATTATCGGTCATTACGAGGGGCATAGACGCGGCATCGCCAGTAACCATGCCGACCCAGGCCACTGGTTTCCGAAGCACGGCAAGTCGATGGATACATTTCGCGCCGAAGTTCAAAGGCTGCTCACGGTGGCAGAACCCTCGAGGACGCCTGAACCCATCCCGAAGAAATTGTACCGGGTCCAGGTCGGGGCGTACTCGGTTAAGGCTAATGCAGACGCCATGCTCAAGAAAGTTAAGGAAGCAGGATTTAAGGATGCCTTTATAAAATACAGCGAATAGCCGAAACCAAGATACATTATTTTAGTGCAGAAAACAATAAACCACAGGTCAAGTTGTTGACCTACAGTTATAGTTTTAGACCCGCAACTGTGATTATTTCACTTTGGCGGGGCTATTGTTTTGCTCTTTTTCGTTCAAGGTGCCGCTTTTCCTCCAGTGAATTGTGAGGGATAGATTCTCCCCGGACTGGAGGATGACCAATGACGAACGAACAAAAGAAGCAAATTACAGCGTTTCGCTATCAGGGATATGGGTACTCAAAAATCGCCGAAGTCCTTTCTATTTCAGTGAATACAGTTAAATCGTACTGCAGAAGAAATGGGCTGGATTCTGATGCACTGGGTAATTCAGCTGCCTGCAAGCAATGCGGAAATAGAGTAACCATCAAAGAAAAACATAAACCGCGCCAGTTCTGTTCCGACAGGTGTCGCGCCATGTACTGGAACATTCATAAAAACCAGAACCGTGAAAAAACGGCATATCACTTTGTCTGCGAAAGATGTGGAGCATCTTTTGAGAGCCACGGCAATAAAAACAGAAAATATTGTTCTCACGACTGTTACATTGCGGCACGGTTCGGTAAAGGGCGTGACGGCAATGAATAAGGAGTATTTTAACTCTATTTGCGGTTATAAATCCGCAATGGCACAGGCCCGGTTGATGCTTTTAAAGGGGATTTTAACTGAGAGTGAGTACGCCATAATTGATACAATGATGGCCGAAAAATACGGATTATCTTCGTGTAGTTTATTTCGGGAGAATGACTTGCTATATAAGGAGAGTGACGGTAATATGTGACACCACGAGGAGGTGAAAAAATGCCTAAAGTAGTAACAAAAATAGCTCCTAAACCCAAGTTGGCGCAACAAATAAAGGTTGCTGCCTATGCCCGTGTATCGACGGGAAAGGATGCAATGCTCCACTCTCTGTCCTCTCAGGTCAGTTACTACAGTAAATTGATACAAGGTCACGAGGGATGGCAGTATGTGGGCGTTTATGCCGATGAAGCACTGACCGGCACGAAAGACACCAGAGAGAATTTCCAAAGGCTGCTCGCTGACTGCCGTGCCGGAAAAGTGAATATGATACTGACTAAGTCCATCTCCCGCTTCGCACGGAACACGGTAACTTTACTCGAAACCGTCCGTGAGCTGAAAGCAATAGAGGTGGACATTTTTTTTGAAGAGCAAAATATTCATAGCATGAGCAGCGATGGCGAGTTGATGTTGACCATTCTCGCATCATACGCACAGGAAGAAAGTCTGTCGGCAAGTGAGAATCAGAAATGGCGTATCAGAAAAGGCTTTGAAAGCGGAGAGCTTGTAAACTGGCGATTCCTGTTCGGATACCGCATTTCAAAAGAAAAAATAGAAATCGACATGAAAACCGCACCGATTGTGCTTGAAATATTCGAGCGTGTTATTGCCGGAGACACTTTCGGTGTTATCAGCAGAGACCTGAACAGTCGTGGAATTTCCGGTGTTCTCGGTGGAAAATGGTGTGTTCAGCGTATCCGTGATATCGTCGGCAACGAAAAATACACAGGAAACGCTATGCTCCAAAAGCACTTCCGCAACAATCATCTGGAAAAGAAAAAATGCCGCAACACGGGTGAGTTGCCGATGTTCTATGCCGAAGATACACATCCCGCCATCATTGATGAGGATACCTTCAATGCGGCGCAAGCCATATTACAAGAAATACAAAGCAAGCAGAAAAACCGTCCTGCACCCAAACATAGTGAGTTTACCGGAAAATTGTACTGTCCACACTGCGGTAAGAACTATAAGCGTACCAAGAGCAGTGGCACAGTCGGATGGAACTGCTCCACCTACCTATCACAGGGTAAAGCCTACTGCCACGGGAAAAAGATACCCGAAACCACACTTAAGGCGGTCTGTGCCAGTGTCATCGGCATCCAGGATTATTGCTCTGACACCTTTACCGACCGAATTGAACGCATCGAAGTGCCGGAAGCTAATCGTCTGCGGTTCATTTTCAAAGATGGCGAAATTGATGAGCGCACATGGGCAGACCGCTCACGGCGGGATAGCTGGACAGAGGAAATGAAACAAGCCGCCCGAGAAAGGAGGAAAAATCAATGTCAAGAGCAGTAACAGTCATACCCGCTACTAAAAATAAGTTCACGGCACTGCCTACTGCTTCTATTGCCAAACGCCGCACGGCGGGCTACGCTCGTGTGTCCACGGACAGCGACGAGCAGTTTACAAGCTATGAAGCGCAAATCGATTATTATACGAAATTTATCAAAGCTCGTGATGACTGGGAGTTCGTCACCGTTTACACAGACGAAGGCATCTCGGCCACGAATACAAAACATCGCGATGGGTTCAATCAGATGGTGCAGGATGCCATGGACGGCAAAATCGATCTTATTGTTACAAAGTCCGTCAGCCGTTTTGCGAGAAATACGGTAGACAGTCTTACCAACGTTCGAAAACTCAAGGAACACGGCACGGAAGTTTACTTTGAAAAAGAAAACATTTTCACCTTTGACAGCAAAGGTGAATTGCTCATAACGATAATGTCAAGCCTTGCACAGGAAGAAAGCCGTTCCATTTCGGAAAACGTCACATGGGGACAGAGGAAGCGGTTTGCTGATGGGAAAGTCAGTATGCCCTATAAACGGTTTCTTGGCTACGACAAGGGCGAGGACGGCACTCCGGTTATAAATGAAGAAGAAGCGGGAATCGTAAAGCTCATCTACCAATTATTCCTTGAGGGAAAAACTCCGGCGGGCATTTGCAGATACTTGGATAAGCAAGGCATACTTACACCCTCCGGCAAGCAAAAATGGAGTCAGACTACGGTAAACAGTATCCTATCAAACGAAAAATACAAGGGCGATGCTCTGCTGCAAAAACGGTTTACGGTAGACTTTTTGATGAAGAAGATGAAGGCCAACGAGGGCGAAGTTCCGCAGTATTATGTAGAAAATAGCCATGAAGCCATTATCGATCCTACCGATTGGGACATCGTGCAAGCGGAGATTGCCAGACGCAAGACGCTCGGTAGATCGTACAGCGGGAACAGTGTTTTTTCATCAAGGTTGGTATGCAACGATTGCGGCAGTTTCTTCGGTCAGAAGGTGTGGCATTCAACCGATGCTTATCGCAAGGTGATATGGCGTTGCAATGGCAAGTTCAAAGGCGAAAAGAAGTGCACCACTCCACATTTGGACATTGAAACCATACAGCAGAAGTTCCTGTTTGCCTATAACCAGTTGATGCAGAACCGTGATGGGGTCATCAGCAACTGCAATCAAATACGGCAGTTGGTTTCGGATTGTACGGGGCTGGATGCGGAAATTGAGAAGCTAACCGAAGAAATCGAGGTGTTGGCTGAGATGGTCAAAGCCTGTGTTAAAGAGAACGCGGCCTCGGCGCAGTCCCAAGAGGAATACACAAAAAAATATAACGCTCTGGTCAAGCGTTATGAAAAGACCTCCGCACGGCTTGATACAATTTCTACCGCAAAGTCACGGAAGCAAGACCGAGACAGGGAACTGCGGCTTTTCATCGAATCGATAAAAGAGCAGCCCCTCGTCCTTGAAGTCTGGAGCGAAAGGCTGTGGGTGGGACTCCTTGATAAAGCTACAGTTTTCCATGATGATAGAATGGTATTCCAGTTTAAGAACGGCACGGAGATTGAGGTTGAGTTATAAGGCTCGACCTCTTTTTTTTGCCCTTTTGCACACCCCTTACGAAAAAATGCACACCCCTCCGATATTTTGCACACCCCTCTATAAATCGTTAGCGAGGGTATCGGTTTAAGGCAAAATTTCTCGGAGAAAGTGTGTATTTCTTGTTTCAATGGACCTGCGCGATGTTGCCATTTTTATGGGAAGGTGCGAAGAAGCCTTATTTCAAGCCATTTTTGGGCATAAAACAAGAACGCTAATGTTGATAGCCAGTGTATCAAAATTAGCGTTCTTATATGGTGGAGGCGAGGAGAGTCGAACTCCTGTCCGAAATCATATCCTCCGAAGCATCTCCGGGTGCAGTCAGTGTTTGGAGTATTCCCCTCGTCGCCAAGCCCGCTGACAGGCCGGCGCGTCCGGTAGCTTCATATGTACATCGCGCGGGCAAAGCTTATCGCGCGGCGTTTACCTATTTAACCTGCCGACAGGTAAGGTCTGCTGTCTGACACCCCGGACCCGCCCAGCAGATCGGGCGGAGGGATGCGCAGCCGGTATTAGGCGGCTACGAGTTGTGTTTTAGGTGTTGCAATTACTTGCTTTCCCGTTTTTTAGAGAGGCCAACGAGAATCCTCTACCCGCTTCTTCGGTCCCAACAACCCCGTCGAAACCATTACGCCCCCATGCTTTGATGAGGGGCAGATGTATTATGACAGATTATGTAAAGGCCTTCAAGGGGAAACATTTCCCTTTACCGATTGTTTCCCGAAATTTTTCCTTATCGCATCAATTTGAAATGAATACCGACGATTTTTGCTATATAATAAGTGGAGCGCTCATGTTTTATTTCGGGGGGGCAGAAAATGGAAACCAAGAGAATCGGCGATATCGATGACCTTTCTTTGGATCAAAAGGCTTCCCTGTGTTCCGGTGCGGATTTTTGGCGAACGAAATCGATTGAATCGGCAGATATCCCGAGCATAATGGTTTCCGACGGACCACACGGACTCCGCAAGCAGGATTCCGATGTCGGGAAACGCGGAGTCGGAGGCAGCAGACCGGCGACTTGTTTTCCGCCTGCTTGTGCCTCATCCTGTTCGTTCGATGTCAAGTTGATGCGTCAGATCGGCGAAGCGATCGGTGATGAATGCAGAGAACAGGATGTTGCGGTTTTACTCGGTCCCGCGATGAACATTAAGCGTTCCCCTCTGTGCGGCAGAAATTTTGAATATATTTCCGAGGATCCTTTGTTAACGGGTGAAATGGCGACTGCATTTATTAAGGGGGTTCAAAGCAAAGGGGTTGGAACCTCTCCCAAGCATTTTGCCGTAAATAACCAAGAGACTGCGCGTTTTATCAGCGATTCGATCGTTGATGAAAGAGCTTTTCGAGAAATATATCTCTCCGGATTCGAATCCGTGGTCAAACAGGCAAAGCCGTGGACGATCATGTGCTCATACAACCTGATCAACGGAACGTATGCCTGCGAAAACCGGCATCTTCTGAGAGAAATATTGCGGGACGAATGGGGCTATAAGGGCGTCGTCGTGACCGATTGGGGTGCGATGAATGATCGAGTGAAAGCACTGGAAGCGGGACTGGACCTTGAGATGCCCGGACCGGCCGTCGAGAACGACCGGATCCTCGTTCAGGCTTGTCAAGACGGCCTTCTTTCCGAGGATAGGGTGAACGAAACCGTTCTGAGAATACTGACCCTTATAAAAAACGCTCAAAAGAGACCGCGTCCCCCTAAAAACCCATATGAAGAGAATAAGAAATTAGCCGGTCGGGTTGTTTTGGAATCCGCCGTTCTTTTGAAGAATGAGGGAGACCTCCTTCCACTTAAAAAAAGCATGAGCATCGCTCTGATCGGGATGTTCGCCAAGGAGACCCGGTACCAGGGAGGCGGTAGTTCAAGGATAAATCCGACTTCCGTGAAAAATGCCTATGAAGGATTTGAGGAGTTTGGTGGGAACTTCGTTTATGAGGATGGGTATTCCCTGATCGGTGACGGTACGGATACCGAACGAATCGCAATGGCCGTCCGTGCCGCGCAGAATAAAGAAGCAGTCATCATATTCGCGGGACTGCCCGATGAATATGAGTCGGAGGGTTTTGACAGAAAACATATGAATCTTCCTGCCGGACAAAACCGACTGATCGAGGAAGTGGCGGCCGTCAATCCGAATGTGATCGTCGTCTTGTATGCGGGCTCTCCCGTGACCATGCCCTGGATTAAACGGGTTCGCTCGGTCCTTATGGCGTATCTTCCGGGGCAGGAGGGCGGAGGAGTTATTCCTTCGCTGATATACGGAGAAGAAGTCCCGAGCGGGAAACTGGCGGAGACTTTTCCTTTGAGTATGGAGGATACGCCCAGCTTTCGATATTACGGGACGCGCCGTAACGTTGAGTACAGAGAGAGTGTATTTGTCGGATATCGCTATTATGACGCATCCGGAACAGATGTACTTTTTCCTTTCGGCCATGGATTATCCTATTCGAAGTTTGAGTATGAGAATTTAGTGATCGCAAGTCAAAAGGTCACGGATTCCGATTCTCTTAAAGTGACGGTGGATGTTCGGAACACGGGAGAATATGATGCGGCCGAAGTGGTGCAGTTATATGTCTCCCCTCCGAAATCAAAGCTCTTCCGCCCCGTCAGGGAACTCCGGGCATTCGCGAAGGTTTTTATTCCCAAAGGAAAGAAGAAGACGGTGACATTTTCTTTGGATGGTCGCGCATTTTCCTTTTACAACGTGAACCTTCCCGGTTGGCAAATCGAAACCGGTATCTACGGGATTCATATCGGAGCATCTTCCAGAGATCTTCGTTTATGCGGGAAGGTATCCGCACTTTCGGTCGGGAAACGTGCTCCGATTCCCGACTATTCGGAGCAAGCCCCGGCATACTATAAGCTTCCGGGTAATGGCATGCCGATTCCGAGAGCCGATTTCGAAAAAGTGTACGGGCAATCGATTCATCTGACCGAAAATCCGAAGAAGGGTAGCCATTCACTCAATTCGACCGTATCGGAAATTGAGGACAATGCTTTCGGATCTCTGATCGCCCGATTTATCCGAAGATCCATCATGAAAGAGTATAAAAACGAATCAAGAGAAGATCAGATTCGAATGATGGAGGCGATGACGGACGATCTTCCGTTGCGCGGAATCGCAAATCTCGGAAGCGGACGCATATCCTTCGATTTTTTGGAGAGCATGCTTTGCATCATGAACGGACACCTGATTTACGGAATAAAAAGACTTCTCTCGACGAAAAGAAAGGATAATGATCCGCAAGATAATCCGAAGTGATCGGATACGATTTCTTGCCGAAGAGCAAAGGGTCCGCAGTAATGATATGAAAACGCCGTATTCCGGCGTTTTTTGCAATCAAAACGAAAATAATGATGGAAAATGTATAAATTGTAAACAAAGTATGTCTAAAAGGTTGCCAAACTATAAACAGGATGCTATAATGCAGATAAATACACCGGTAGGTTCGATGACTATTTTGTGAATCTGCCATTCGGGATTCAGTGCGTACCCCCGTACAAATGCCCGAGGAAAGAGAGGTTTGAGATGAAAACAAAACGATTATCCGTACTCATTCTGTCAGTACTGGTAGTTTTCTCGCTGGTACTTCCGGCCTGTCAGAAAAACTACAAGTTAGACGAAGAAGGACTGCTTCGTCTCCAATGCAATGCCTCAAGTATCGATGAAATCCTCGAAGAAGTCGGAACAACCGATGAGACTTCCGTCTCCGAGACGGACTCGACGGAGCCGACGCAATCGGAACCGATTGAAACGGAACCGACACAGGAGCCGACCGAAACAGAGGTCCGGCATACCGTTCCGGTGGTATCTGCCGTTTCGAGAGCAGACGGCGTTATGGTATCCTGGGAGAAAATCACGGATGAGGATTTGTCCGGATACAAGGTCGTATATTCAAAGACCAATCCCAATCCTCAGTACCCCGGTGACGGATACTATACTTACATAACAAATCGGGATACGACTTCCTGCCTGGTTAAGGCTTCCTCGAAAATCAGTGCGGGCGATTATTATTTCAGTGTAACGGCACTTTATGAGGACGGATCCGCTGTCCCCGGGAATGCCGTTAAGAGAACGATGCCGGAATATGTTGCACCGACGACAGTACCGGAAACGGATCGTCCGAAGCCGCAGGTTTCCGTAAGCACCGGAGATAACTATGTGAAGGTTTCATGGAAGAAAATCACCAGCGATGATTTGGTCGGTTATAAAGTTGTTGCTTCAAAGAGCCAGTCGAATCCGGCGTACCCCGGAGACGGTTATTACAGCTGGATCACGGATGCCGATGTTACTTCCTGCAAGATCTATAACGGAGACGGATATTCCGGCGGAGACATCGGAACATTCTCCGGCGGAGAACAGTACTACTTCAGCGTAACTGCCGTATACGGAGACGAATGGCAGAAGGTAGCCGGAAACGCAGTCAGAAAGACGATGCCCGGTGAGCCCGCGGTTACCGAACCGCATGTCGCTCCGGTCGTTTCGGCAACACTTCAGTCTGACGGAGTTCTGGTTTCATGGAACAAAATCACAGTCTCGGGATTCCAAGGATACAAGGTGGTATTTTCGGCAACCAATCCGAACCCTGCGTATCCGGGAGACGGCTACTACACATACATCACGAATCCGAATCAGACGACCTGTCTTGTGCCTCTTTCAGAACTTGAACCCGGCACGTATTACTTCAGTGTCACGGCGCTGTATAATGACGGCGATAAACTCGCCGGGAACGCGGTCACCATTACGATAACCGCACCCGAGCCGACGCCGACACCGATACCCGAGCCGACACCGACACCGATACCCGAGACGACACCGACGGAAACGTCAGTTGACGGAGCTTAGTCCGATTCGGACTCCGTCACCCGAAAAACGCCCATCCTCGGATGGCCTTGTGACCGAAAATACCGCTTACGGAGAACGGCGCTAAGATAAGTCACAAGCGTGCCCCCATATTGAACGGACGTGCCCCACGCGTCCGTTCATTTTTTTTCGGAGGAAATAAAGATTGATTTGAACATCAAAGCATTTGTGATATATGCACAAAAATCAATCAACTATTTATACGTTCCGGACGATTTTTGGCGTTGAAATCGGGTGCTTGTGTGGTATCTTATTCTTTAGATATTCGAAAATGGGGAGCATGTGTGTTTCATCAAGAAATATGACATTTTTCTCATTTTTAGATAATGAAAAAGGAGTGTATAAAGATGAACATCCAAGTAGCTGTCATTATTTCGGTTGCGGTGTCGATCCTCGCATTTCTGGTCGCACTGTACTTTTTCTTCTGGGTGAAGAAACAACCGTCGTCAAACGCTGAGATTGCACGTGTCGGTGGTTTTATCAAGAAGGGCGCCAATACTTTTCTCAAAAAAGAGTATCTGCTTCTTTCCATTTTTGCCGGATGTGCCGCTGTTCTGATCCTTTTATTTCTTCCGCATCCGATTTGGGGAGATCCGATCGGAGACTGGTCATGGGAAACGAATGTCACCATGATGATTTCCTATATTTGCGGAACGGTTTTATCGGCCCTTGCCGGTAAGGTAGGCATCGCGGTAGCGACCATAGCGAATATGAAGGCCGCGGAAGCGGCGACCAAGGGCATTCGTCCCTCGTTCCTGGCCGGATTCAGAGGCGGAGCCGTCATGGGGATGGCCGTTGTCGGAACGAGCCTGATGGGTGTATCTTTGGTGTATCTTCTGACAAACGATGTAAGCTCTGTTTTGGGATTCTCATTCGGTGCGTCAAGCCTGGCGCTTTTTGCGAAAGCCGGAGGAGGTATCTTTACGAAGACCGCCGATATCAGCGCGGATCTCGTCGGTAAAGTTGAACTCGGTATTCCCGAAGACGACCCTCGCAACCCCGCCGTTATTGCGGATAACGTCGGTGATAACGTAGGCGATGTCGCGGGCATGGGTGCGGATCTTTTCGATTCGCATGTCGCTTCAATCAGTGCCGCTTTGGTTATGGCCGTTGCCCTGAGCGCAAGTGCGGATAATTATAAGATGGATCATTTTGCGATCATGGTTATTTTCTATGGCGCAATCGGATTGTTGTCTTCCATAATCGGTGTCCTGATGGCACGTATGGGGAAAAAGGGCGGGCCGACCAAGGCTCTCAATCTGAGCACATACATCACAACGGCACTTTTTGCCGGATTAACGGCACTTGCCTCCTTTCTTTTTTTTAACGATGAAGCCGGATGGAGAGTCTGGGGCGCCATGATGGTCGGACTTTTCGTCGGCACCATTATCGGTATTGTCAGCGATTATTTTACCAACGATACCAAGCCTCCGGTTAAATACGTTGCGGACGCGTCCAAGAGCGGACCTGCATTTACGATTCTGTCCGGAACATCCTATGGTTTCCTGAGTGTTTTTCCTCCGATGATCGGTATCGCGATTTCGGCGTTGGCCGCGTATAAGATTTGCGAGCCGATTATGAACGATGCGATTTCCGGAATGTTCGGTATCGCGATGGCCGCGGTCGGAATGCTTTCCATCGTAGGAATGGTCATCTCCAACGACGCATACGGCCCGATCGTAGACAATGCGCGCGGACTTGTTGAAATGGGCGGGCTCGGGAAAGAGGCGCTTGATATTACCGATTCGCTCGACAGTGCCGGGAATACGGTCAAGGCCGTTACCAAAGGGTTCGCAATCGGAGCGGCCGGATTAACGATTATCGCTTTGTTGGGTGCATTTATGTCGGAGGTCAATGTCGCGGCTCAAGCGGCGATCGACGCCGGCATTCAAGGGGTTGAGATGCTTACCGGCTTTGACATTCTGAACCCAGTCGTCTTCTTCGGGCTTTTGGTCGGAGCTTCGGTTCCCGCTGTTTTTTCTGCGATGCTGATGCTCGGTGTCGATCGAAATGCGCAGAGGATGGTCGCGGAGATTCATCGTCAGTTTGATAACATTGTCGGTCTTAAAGAAGGCAAAAAGGGTGTTGTTCCCGAGTATGATAAATGTATTGATATTGCTACGACCGGCGCGCTGAAGGAACTGGTTCCGGCGGGTCTCGTTGCGATTTTCGCGACCTTGTTGGTCGGCTTCATCGGCGGTGTCCAGGCGGTCGGCGGTTTCCTTGCGGGAAATATCGTCAGCGGTCTTCTTCTGGCATTATTTATGTCGAATGCCGGAGGACTTTGGGACAATGCCAAGAAATACATCGAATCCGGGAAAAACGGCGGAAAAGGATCGGATGCTCATAAGTCCGCCGTTGTCGGAGATACCGTCGGGGATCCCTACAAGGATACCGCCGGACCTTCGATCAATACGCAGGTTACTGTGGTTTCGTTGGTTGCTTCCATTATGGCAACGTTGTTCCTCACGTACAGCATTTTCTGATCGTTACAGATTACGTCATCGAAGGGACGCCCGGCGGGCGTCCCTTTTTTTGAAAAAAGGGACAATCAGTCGGCGGGTACACTTGGAAGACAACTTTAATCATAATGACACATGCGGGGAAAAAAGGGATGGTAAAATATTTGTAGTTTCAAGCGGATGTTGTACCGTCGGAGGCTTGTATGGAAATGATCAACTGCCCGGATCAATGCACACCGTATTCTCATGTGGACGAAATTTACGAGAATCGAAGATATCCGGAATTCGGATATGCTTCTTCTCCCTGGCGCTTTGAATTATCGGAGTGGTCCTTTTTCCATGCGGACAATCGCGATTTGGTGCCGATCGGTTTTGCGGAGGAAAACGTGAATTTTCCCGATTGGAGCCGGATTCGCATTCCATCGGTTTGGCAACAGCTCGGCTACGGCCCTGCACCGTTTCTTCAATACGACCGGGAATTCTCAAGAGACCGGTCCGATCAGGGATTTCTGAAAAGAAGAATGGCGGCTCTGTCCTCTGCGTATAAGGATGATGATGTCGGTGTATATCGTACGTGGGTTAAGATACCGGAATATTATCTGGATCGTTCGATTTTTCTTTTCATCAGCGGAATATGCGGACGGTTTGATGTATACATAAACGGTGAAAAAGCACTGTCTTCCGATCCGGTATTCTCCCCGAAGAAAATCCCCCTTTCAAAGCATATCCGCTCGGGAGATAATCTGATTACGATTTTGGTGTATCGCTTTCATTCCGTTGTCGGCGGAATCGGGAAAATAGAGGGCGGAACGCTCGGATTCAGCGGAATATTCCGTTCGGTCTCAATCATAGCGGATGCTTTGCTTGAGATTCGGTCCCTTTCCGTTCAAAGTGAATGGACCGGATCCGAATACGGAAAGGACGCGACCTTATACGTCAAAACGAGTCTATTCAATCACACGGATATTTCCGTCCCTTTTCAATTGGAATATAAGCTGATCCGTGCCGTTGACGAATACGACATCTATAACCTTCCGGAGATTCGGTTACGGACATCGGATGCTTGCGAAGGGACGATCGAAGCAATGTCAACGACAATGATACAGTGCAAGCTTTTGGCCCGCGACGTTTCTCCGTGGTCTCATTCGACGCCTTCTTTGTACGATCTCGTTGTCATTGTCAAAGACTATTCCGGTCGAGTTCTCGGCGTCCAAAAAAGAAAGATCGGATTTCGTTGCGTAAAAGAAGTTGACGGTAAGGTATTTATAAATGATGCGTTTGTTCCGCTGAAAGCTTCCCGATACTTCATGTTTGATCCGAGGGGTGCAATAGCGGTCCCGCCTGAGCAAATGCTTCGGGATATCCTATTGATGAAAAGAGCGCACTTAAATACCGTTCTGATGACATATTTCCCGGCCGATCCGCAGTTTTTCGATCTGTGTGACCGGTACGGTATCTATGTGATTTGTCCGATTGATCCTTCCGATCCGTATTCATCGATCATATCTTTTCGAACGCACCCGTGTGTAATCGTTTGGTCCGCAAAGATTCACTCGAAGGATGAACCGAAGATACGTGAGATTCGCGAGGTTTTCGGTGCCGAGAGCGGGACCGACCTGATTTACTGCCTTTCCGTCGATACCGGTCTTTTTTCCGGCGTTGATCCCTTCGGAGAAGGTTGCGGCACTCTTTTCGGCGAGTGGCAGGATATTTGTCTGGATCGGCAGTTTCTTTTGACACAGTTCGATCCGGAGCATCCACAAACCGAATACCAGAAATTGGTGGCAAAAAAAGAGAAACGGAATTTCCGCTACATTCATCAAGCAGATTTATCATCCGGAAAAAAGAGCTCAGAGATTGCGATTGCCCAAGGCATTGTCGATGCCGAACGGAATCCGCATCCGGAATACGAATCGATCCGAAAGCGTTGCGAGACGATACTCGCGGCCATCTCTCCCGAAGATCCTTCTTCTCCGGTTATCGTAAACACGGACCTTCATGGGTTTTCCGAGGAGTTGGAAGCAAGATGGACGATACGGGCAGGAATGAATGATTTAGTATCCGGAATCGCAGCCATCGGGTCGTTGTCGCCCGGGTCGGAGCGGGAGATAAAACTCGGTTTTCGGCCGGAAATAATCGGGGACTTTCTGCTCGATGCCTCGAATGTTGAAAAGCCGCAGCTTCCGCCGAATATTCAAATGGATATGAAAATCTACCCGGTTAAAGATCATGCCTGGGCGCGAAAGGGCTATGTGGAAGCATCGTTTCGAAAACGGTTGTCGGAGCATTCTGGCGAGTACTTCGAAAAAATAGAGTTGCGTGACAAAAACGAATCGAGACAAGTAAGGGAAGAAGGAGACGAGTACATCGTTTCGTTCGGTGCCGTAACCGCGGTAATCAACAAAACAAGCGGCGGTATTTCGGACTATTCCATCGGCGATGCAAAGATTTTCGCTGAATTTTCGGAGCCGTTTCTCTACAGAGCATCAACAAATGATGAACGCCGTTATCCCCCGGTGTATGTAAGACCCCGAAGATTGTGCGGGAAAAGGACATGGCGACAGATACAAAGCCGAATTCGCCTGGAGAAATTATCGTACCGGGACGAAGAGGGCGTCTGCGTCTTTCATGCGCAATACACTTGTCGGTCGTTGTGTCGGCCGATGGAGGCAATCTATCGGTTTTTCTCCGACGGAAGGGCAGAGATAACACTATCGTTATTTTCCAGGGTGAAGCCGCCCCGTTATGGGTTTCGGTTCAAGGTTCCTTTCATGTCAAACCGTTTTCGTTGGGTGGGAAATGAAAGCGGATTCATCGGAGATTACGCACAACCGGGAGATTCCTTCGGGCTTTTCGAGTCAAGAAGTGAAGCATTATTTCATCATTATGCGCGTCCCTCGGAAAACGGAGTAATCCGGGCCGTAAAGATGACGGAAGTGGTTTCGAAGGACAATACTTCACTATTGATTCGGCGAGCGGACGGAAGCGATTTTTCCTTTGCTGCGACGCCGTATCATCCGGATGTTATCGACGACAGTCGGCACGATGAGCAACTTCCGACACCCGAGGGGGCGAATCTTTTTCTTGATTTTGAGTATGAGGCCCCCCGGGGTGTATCGGTCAACAAGAGCGATTATCGCTCCGGGAAACTTCGTTGCTATCGGGGGACGTTTGTTTTGTACCCGGTGATGCCCGATCAAGAGCCGATTTAAGTTCCGCTATTTCTTCGGGAGTAAGATAACGCCATTTCCCGACCGGAAGATCTCCGATTTCAAGGTTCATGATTCGGGTTCTTTGCAGGCTCATGACCCGATATCCCAAATACTCGCACATCCTGCGTATTTGTCGGTTTAAGCCCTGAGTCAGAATAATCGTAAATGTCCGGTCTCCCGTTTTCTCGACAAAACAAGGCAAAGTAACTTTTTCAAGAATCGGGATTCCCGTTGACATTAAGCGGATGAAATGATCATCGACCGGACGGTCGACACGGACCCGATATTCTTTTTCATGGAATCCGTCGGTTCGAAGAATTAAATGCGCGGTTTCTCCGTCATTGGTAAGAAGAAGCAATCCGGTCGAAAGTTTATCGAGTCGACCGACCGGAAAAACGCGGTGTTCGAACGAAAGAAAATCAATTACATTATCCGGATCCTTCCGCGAGGCGGTACAAGTGATGCCGCGAGGTTTGTTCAGGAGGAGATATACGTAATCCCGTTGAAGATGAACCGCCTTGCCCCGGACGAGCAACTCTTGCCCCAGGGTTATCTTTTGGCCGGTAACCGCGACTTTTCCGTCGATGGTTACCTCGCCCGACGCGATCATCTCATCCGCTTTTCTTCTCGAGCAAACGCCCGCGGCGGCAATATATCGATTGATTCGCATTTCGTTTTTATTATTTTCGTCGGATGCATCCATCATGAGCGCTAATACCACATGGTTCCGCGAACGCGGGTCAATGTAAACATAAACGTGGTGCCTTCGCCGTAGATGCTTGAAACCGAAATGGTCTCGCCCATGTAAGAAAGTAACTCCTTAGCGATCGAAAGGCCCAATCCGGTTCCTTTCTTTCCGCGAGCGCGGTCTGCTTTGTAGAAACGGTCAAATATATGATCGATATCATATTCATGAATTCCCTGACCCGTATCAATCACGGAAACCATAACCTTATCGGTTTCTTCACTGTATTCGGTTGATATGGTGATTGACCCGCCGCCGGCAGTGTATTTTTTTGCGTTATCCATCAGAATGACCAGAATCTGCTCCACTCGATCCGGATTTCCCATGACCGTCGGTAGAACACCGGTTTTGTATTCGACTCGAAACGAGAGATGGGCTTCTTTCATAACCGGTTTGAATTTGGTCTCAATTTCGGAAAGAAGAACATTCAAATCAAACGGGAAGGTTTTGAATGCAAGCGTTCTGGCCTGAAGTCTGGAAAGTTCAAGCATGTCATCGATCAGACGGGAAAGTCGCATCGTCTCGTGCAGAATGATGCCGTAATAACGGGTCCTGTCCTTTTCGTTTTTAACCATGCCGTCCGCGAGAGGCTCAACCAATCCTCTGAGTGCGGTCAGCGGAGTTCTCAGCTCGTGCGAAACATTCGCAACGTAGTCGCGTCGCGTTTGTTCGAGTCGCTCGGATTCGGAAATATCTCTGAAAAATCCGGTTGCTCCGGCAATTTTTCCTTCATTGTCAAAGGTCGGAACGATCGTTGAGAGATATGCATTATCCTTATCCTCAATCGTTCGTTCGACGGTGGTTCCTTCGGAGACACATTTTGTGAAATCGTCCCATACTTCCTCAAACGGAATGACTTGAAGACGCTCCGTAAAGAGATTTCGAGAGCTTGCATTTTCAAAAAGCGTGGAAATCGCCGGGTTCGAGTATACAGTCCGAAGTTCTGTATCGACCGATACGATGCCTTCCGAAATGACGTCGAAAATTTCACGGAGTCGGTTTCTTTCTCTCGTTAAATCGGTGATTGAACGTGAAAGGCGTTCCGCCAGATCATTGAATGATTGAGCCAATTCTCCGACTTCGCCTCGCACGGAGGGATCGGCGCGCATGGAAAAATCTCCTTGTCCCATGGCTCTTGCAACCTCATTCACCTTTCGAAGAGGACGAACAAGCCGCATCGTTCCGAAATATACGGGCATCAACATTGCAAGTGAAGCGACAAATGTCGAAAGAAGCATAATCTGCACGAAGTCCGTCAGCATTTCCGATGAATCCCGGGTGGGCGTGCCGACAATCACATAACCGATCATGGTTCCTTTGGATACGATCGGGATCTGGACGACAATGATTTGATCAAAAACCCCTCGATTCGGAATAATATCAAACAGGGAGGCACCGGGCTGGCGGGTCAGCAGATTGTCGATTGCATGATTTTTGACCGGTGCGAGGATTTCCGTGTCCTTGGAATCGATTTCGGATGTTTGTCGTAAAAGAATCGCGTTTTTATCGTAAATGAGAACATAGGAACCCGAAAAGCTTTCATCCAAGAGAAATTCGGATTCATTATTGGTTACCGAATGCATTTCTTCCGGATATCGACTGAAATAATCGGAAAGAAGATTTGCTCGTCGGATCGACTCGTCAATGGCACGATCCGAAACCGAACGTATGGAAGCCAGAAAAAACAGTGCGGCGGAAAAAACACCCGATACGACCAGAGAAACGAGAACCATCAACAAAATTCTGCGCAGAAAAATGCTTCGAAACATTAAGAAGCAACCTCGAATTTGTACCCGACGCCGTAAACGGTGACCAGCGACCATGGTGCATCTTCATACGAAACCTTCTGGCGAATTCGTTTAATGTGAGTATCAACCGTACGCGTGTCGCCGAAATAATCGTAGCCCCATACCATGGAAAGAATTTGCTCCCGATCCATCACCTGACCGGCATGGGAGGCCAACATATGAAGAATCTCCACCTCTTTGGGGGTGCACGGAACCAGCTCGCCCTTTACTTTTACCTGATAATTGTCGATATTGATCTCGAGCCCCTCGAAGCGGAGAACGGGAGCGTTCTCCTGCGGCTCGTTGATTCGTCTGAGAACGGCTTTGATTCGCGCGATTACCTCACGCGGCGAAAACGGTTTTACGATATAGTCATCGGCACCCAGCTCAAGTCCGAGTACACGATCGATTTCTTCTCCCTTTGCCGTCAGGATAATAATCGGGGTTGACAGTGTTTTACGGATTTCCCGACAAACATCAATCCCCGGTTTTTCGGGCATCATCAAGTCCAAAATGATCAAATCGGGCTTATCCGAAACAGCGCGCGTCAATGCCTCTTTCCCGTCGAAAGCGCTCGAATAGGAATAGTGCTCGTTCTCAAGATACAATCCAAGAGATTCGTGAACGACCGGGTCGTCGTCGCAAATCAATATGTGCGGATTCGTTGACATGACATCCACCTCAGCTGATCGATAACAAAAAGGTCAATATTTATTATATACGATTCGTCGATAAAAAACATGTTCAGCAGAAAAAAGGCCTTGTGCAACAATATAGGAGCGAAAGCCGTGATGCGTCTTTATGAATATCGCAGGGAGACCGAAAATATCATCAATGCGGTGTACTGTTGTGTAATCATGTCGCGATGTCCGTATGCTATTGTTTTTTTCGAAAATTACGATAATCATATGCATATGAGGAGAAAAGAGAATGGAGAAAAGATTGCTTCCCGCGAAAAGCGTAATCAAAGCCGTCGTTGTCGCCGGTAAAAAGGTCTTTTCGACAGACCACCGACTTGCCTCCATCCTGGCGGGTGAGGGAGTATTGTTTACTCTGATTCTGACCTTGTGCAACAACAACAACAATTTGTTTGCCACCCGATTGGGTGCATCTTCTTATCAACTCGGACTGATTGCTTCGCTTCCCCCACTGGCAGGTCTGATTTGTCTGATCCCCTTTGCAATCATTACGGATCGTATGAGAAACAAGAAGAGCATGGTTATGATGTCGGTTTTACTGCTGGGCATGCTCTATTTCGTGATTGGCTGGATTCCATCGATTTTCGGTCAACCGGTACCGGTCGTGATTGCGCTTCTGATTGCGGTCAATCTACCATTATCTTTGTACGGTTCTTCTTGGCAATCGTTTTTTTCCGATGTTGCGCGCCCGGAATTGCGCAACGAAATTTTCGCTCACCGAACAAAAATGAACACGGTTGTCGGAATTCTGTCTCCGATGGTTTTCGGTATGATTCTGACCGCGGCGACCGGATATTATAAAATTACCGTTCACCAGATTTTCTATTTAACCGCACTGCCGCTGGCTCTCGGACAGGTTCTTCTCCTTACAAAAGTGGAGATTGTACCCAACCCGTCTGCCGGTAAATTTCTTTTCCGGGAGCTGACCCGAACGGCAAAATCACTTTTTTCTTCCTCCGCGTTCCTCGGTTTTTTGGGTGTTGCCGTGCTCTCGTATGTCGGTTGGCAGATGGACTGGTCTGTGTACTTTTTGGCTCAATTTCATTATTTACACTTGAACGAGGTACAGTTAAGCCTCGTTGCGGTTCTTTCCGCATTGACGCAATTTTTGACAATCAATTTGTGGAGTCGTTTAGCCGCGTCGAAGGGAGTCCGTTTTGTGTTTATCATCGGGGTCGGAGGATTTGCTTTTTGTTCGCTTGTGATGCTCTTTTCCCTCATGATGCCTCTTTTTGTCGCACTTCCGTTCTATTTTATATTTCACTGCATAGGGGCCTCCGCATTCAGTGCGTTTCAATTTACGTTGCTTCTTTGCCTGCTTGAAGTCATTCCGAATACGAATAAGACATTAACCATCGCGATTTACAGTACCGTCATCTTAATTTCCAATGCGATTATGCCTTTTTTCGGCGTTCACGTGTACAATTTGCTCGGAGAAAATAAAAACGCGATGATTATTACCATCTTGATTGTTGCATTTGTAAGAGTTATGGCGACGTTCGCTTCCGTGATGCGTTGGAGACGAAATCGGGGCAGGGACACCTTGATATAGCCGGGATCGGAAAAGAAAGAACCCGAAAGGTGATTTATTCGCCGAATTTAAGTACAATGAAAAGAAGAGGGGTTTTGACGGATAAGGAGAAAAAAATGAAAAAAATGAATAACAAAATTATAGTGCACCTGCTCATAATGATTCTTTGTATTTCGATGACGCTTTCTTCGTGTGTGTTTTTACAATCATCGGGTAGAGACGATTCAAAGGCGGTGAAGTCTGCCGTGTCCGATTTTCTGGAATCGATCGCAGACGGTTCGTACGCAAAAGACGATTACAAGTCTTCCTTTTCGAAGGACAAATCCTTTTCGAGAATGAAGTTCGAAAATGATCTCGGCGAAGAAATGATGATCCTCGGTTTCAAAAGAATCGAGTTTGAGATAGAAGAGTCGGAAGGGAATCAAAAGGACGAAGAGGGATCCTGCGAGGTGACCCTTAAGGCGCTTGACGTAAAAAAAATCCTGAAGGATTTCGATGACGGAATCGATGCGACGGCTTTCAGTGATGCCGTCAAAGCCAAAAAAGCTCCGATGAAGGAACACGAAATTACCTTTGAACTGGAGTACGACGGTGATAAATGGCTGATTACCGATCTTTCGGAATTGGCCGGCATCCTCGGAGAGCCCTATTCGACGCTGGAATTTGAAACGGCGGAGGTAACGGAAACAACGACAAGCGATGCCGATGACGCGACCGGTGTCGTCGATCAGTTGTTGAGCGCATTTCGGACTCGTGATTTCAATACGGTCGAAACATTAACGGGCGGTCTTTATTCGGAGGATAGCTTCCTTCAGCCCGACTGGCCGGAAGCTGCGGATGTTTTTGACTGTGTGTTTTCGAAACTGACCTGGAACATCGATTCGGTCGTGGATGAGGAGCAGACGACGGTGGTTTATCTTAGCATAAGAAGTTCGGATTACCGGCAGGCCGTGACCAATATTTATGCCGACGACTCGAAAATGATTGCTCTGATTAAGCCGGTACTGCTTGCTTATGCGATCGGAGGCGACGGGGAAGCGGAGTATGTAAAATTTATGAGCAACCTTTCCGATATGATCATTACGGAAACGTTGGCGCTTGGAAGCATATCGGAGGATCAGGATTTCATTGAGGTGGTTTATGACGAGACCACGAAGAGTTGGCAGGTCACCTATATCCCCGAGATCCTTCAGGTGTTTGTTGATTTTGAGTATTACGTGAATCCTCTGGATAACTATTATTACAATGAAGGTACGAATCGTTCGGAGGAAATTGTAACGGCGGCAATGAATGAACTGCTGAATGAAGGAGCCATCGACCGGGAAACGTACGATGAACTGATGGGAGAATCATTCACGGATGAATACACGAAGGAGACCGTACTTGCCGCAATCAGCAGTTCGGGATGGATAGATGCGGACACGGGGCTCAGTGCCGAAAGCTTCGGTCCGGATGCAAAGACGATCCAGTTTGTTGTGAGTTTTTACTATACTATGCCGGATCTTCAACTCGTTTGTGACATCTACTCGGAGAACAAAACAATCCTGCTTTCTTCGGATGCAATCACTCTCGGTCCGGATGACACGGGGCTGACGTCGACGATCAATTTGGCAAGTCCCGCAAAGAGCGATATTTTTACGGTTATCTGGATGCTTGCCGACGGCACGGTCATATTGGAGGACAGCATTGAAGTCATTGTTTCGTAGATCAGAACCCGAAGCGCAAAAGCCCGCAAACATTTAACGAAATCATTTCGGATGAATTTTTTCCGGTTTGTCTGTTTCGCTTATCCGCCCCCGCACCGGGGGCGGATTTTTGCTATAATATTGCTGAGTAACCGAGAGGAATAGCGTATGTTTTTAGCGGACCGATTCAGCGATTATGAATTGATGTTTGCCGGTGGCGGGGATAAATTCGAGCGATGGGGCGAATATTACCTGAAGCGTCCCGATCCGCAGGCCGTCTGGCCGGCGGACGCGGGAGCGGATCATGAGGCTTGGCCCGAGCCGCACGCCGTATATCACCGGTCCGATTCCGGCGGCGGTTCCTGGTCGACGCGGATTGCCTTACCGCGAAAATGGAAGATATCCTATCCGGCGATCGGCGGAAGACTTGTTTTCTATATCGAACCGACCGGCTTTAAGCATACCGGATTGTTTCCCGAGCAGAGTGTCAATTGGGACTTTTTGGGTGAAATGATTCAGTCGGCAAAAAAGCGGGAGCGTCCGATTCGCATTCTCAATCTTTTCGCGTATACAGGCGGTGCGACATTAGCTGCCGCCGTCGCCGGTGCAACGGAAATCGTTCATGTGGATGCCTCCAAGGGAATGATTGCCCGCGCAAAAGAAAATGTAATCGCATCCGGACTGGAATCATCATATATTCGGTTTATCGCGGAGGACTGCGGACGTTTTGTTGACCGTGAGATTCGCCGCAACCGACAGTATGACGGGATTATTATGGATCCGCCTGCGTACGGACGCGGTCCGTCCGGTGAATTGTGGAAGATCGAAGATGCGTTATACCCGTTGGTAAAAAAATGTTCCGAGCTTCTGTCGGATCAGCCGTTGTTTTTTATCCTGAACTCGTACGCGACGGCACTTTCGCCTTTGGCGACGGAGAATATTATCGGACTGACGATATCAAAACGATTCGGCGGTCATGTGACGAGCGGGGAATTGGGCATTCCGGCATCCCGCATGAATGTTATTCTCCCGTGCGGATCCACGGTGCGATGGACGCCCGAAGGATAAAGGCCCTGAGTGAATACGGGGAGAAAGCTGTGCAAGATCGATTGACGGTTCCGGAAATTTTGTATGAGGACAACCATCTGTTGGTTGTAATCAAGCCCGCCGGCGTTCTGTCTCAGGCGGACGTGACGGGGGATCCCGATATTTTATCGATGCTTAAGGCAGATATTAAGGAACGTTACAGCAAACCGGGCAATGTCTATCTCGGCCTTTTGCATCGTTTGGATCGGCCGGTTCGCGGCGTGATGATCTTTGCAAAAACCGGGAAATCCGCCTCGCGAATCAGTGCACAGATTCGGGAACGATGCGTGGAGAAAAAATACCGCGCGGTGGTTTGCGGAACCGTCCTTCCCGTCGAAGGGGAGCTTTGTTCCGCGATGGTTAAGGATAGGGAACGCAACCGTTCCGATGTTTATTCCCTCGAATCTGCTCCGGAAACGTCAAAAGAGGCGATCTTGCGGTATGAAACGCTCGGAAACTGTTTTTATACGAATGGATCGGGCGAAAGAATTGAGGTCTCTTTGCTGAGCATTGATCTGATCACCGGACGATCCCATCAAATCAGGGCGCAGCTGTCCGATTTTGGGCACCCGATACTCGGAGATCGAAAGTATCATGATTCGAGCGGCTTCCGAGGAGACATTTGCCTTGAATCGTATTCGATTCGGTTGCGGCACCCGATTACAAATGAGACAATGGAATTCAATATTCCGATGCCGAACGGCACCCCTTGGAGTCTTTTTAAGAAAGGATCGATCAATGGAAGAGAATGAGACGATCAGAGCGGAAGAGATTCGCGCGAACAAAGAGAAAATTCATCAGCTTCTTATATCGACCGGACGACCGGGTATGGAGCGACTGGTCGATTGGATGGAGACCAAAACGGATTTCTATACGGCACCCGCATCCACGAAGTACCATTTGGCATGCGAAGGCGGACTGGCAAAACACAGCTTGAACGTATACGATTTGTTGGTTCAGAAGGTTTCGTCGGGACTGTTACGGTTGTCCGACGATACGATAATCATCACAACGCTTCTCCATGACTTGTGCAAGGTGAATTTTTACGTTCGGGAATCAAAAAATGTCAAGGAAGGGACGAAGATTAACGCATACGGCAAGGAAGTCGCCAATTGGGTCGAAAAAGAGGTCTGGACCGTCAAGGATTCATTTCCCGTCGGTCACGGCGAAAAATCATGCTATTATATTCAAAGCCACATCCGTCTGACCGATGAGGAATATGCGATGATTCGTCTTCATATGGGATCGGATCGAAACGGTTATCCTGACCCGTTTTCGGAGTCGGCGGCGCTTTTTCCGGGGGTAATCGCGATTCATACGGCGGATCTGGAGTCTGCGTATATCGTTGAAACGAGAGGATAGGAGACGGGTTTTTCGGTTGGTTTTTGTGAAATCTTCCGGGATATCCGTCCTTTTTACCGAAAACGGATTTGCGTGACGTTTCGGTTGACAGTGATCCTTCACAATCCATATAATAAAAAATCGGACGTATGCGTTTCTATCTGTTTTCATCATCAACGATATGCGGTCGGAAGCCGTCAAGGAGCACTCATGTACGAAAAAGTATCGACAGACATGAATTTCATGAAGCGGGAAAAGGAAATCCTTAACTTCTGGAAGGAAAATGATATTCGCAATCGATCCATTCGAGAAGAAAAGGAAACGAATCGGACCTTTACCCTGTATGACGGCCCTCCGACGGCAAACGGAAAGCCGCATTTCGGGCATATCAAAACCCGAGTAATTAAAGACGTCATTCCTCGTTTTCACGGGATGAAAGGCGCTCGCGTCGAATTTAAAGCCGGCTGGGATACCCATGGACTACCGGTTGAGCTCGAGGTCGAGAAAATGCTCGGAATCAACGGAAAACCGGAAATCGAAGCATACGGCGTGGAGCCGTTTATAAAAAAGTGCAAGGAATCGGTCTGGAAGTATCTGGACGAATGGCAATTCATGTCCGATCGCGTCGGTTTTTGGGCGGATATGGAGCACCCGTATGTCACATACGAGAATCATTACATCGAGTCCGAGTGGTGGGCACTCAAATCGATGTGGGAAAAGGATATGCTCTACAAAGGTCACAAAATTGTTCCGTATTGCCCGCGGTGCGGAACCTCGCTCTCGAGCCATGAGGTTGCACAGGGCTATCGGCTGATCAAGGAAAATTCGGTATTCGTCCGATTCAAGGTTAATGATGAAGAGGACACATATTTTGCGTCATGGACGACGACGCCCTGGACACTGCCTTCAAATGTCGCCCTGTGCGTAAATCCCGAAGATGAATATGTATTGATTTCCGTCCCCAAGGATATCGACGGAACCGAAAAAACCGTTTATTACTATATGGCCGGTGTTCTTGCGCCGACTCTTTTTGAGGATTATCGGATCGAAAAAAGGATGCCGGGTAACGATTTGGTCGGTAAGCGTTACGAGCCGCTTTTCCCGTTCGCGAACGAAGCGGTGAAGGCCTCCGGCAAAGTCGCGTTTCGGGTGACGGCGGATGACTATGTTACGATGAATGACGGCACCGGTATCGTTCATATCGCTCCGGCTTTCGGTGAAGACGACGCGCGTGTCGGAGCGGATTATGATCTTCCGTTTGTACAACTGGTTCGAGAGGACGGGACCCTGCCGGACGAGGCGGAAGAATTTGCGGGTTTGTTTGTCAAGGATGCCGACCCGCTTCTGATTAAGCGGCTTAACGTCGAAGGAAAAATGCTTCGCAAGATGCCTTATGAGCATGATTACCCCTTCTGTTGGCGTTGCGATACTCCATTGATTTATTACGCGAGAACATCTTGGTTCATCGCGATGACAAAGGTGAAGGACGCTTTGATCCGGTCAAATCAATCCGTATCCTGGTATCCGGAGAGTATTCGGGACGGGCGCATGGGCAATTTTCTTGAAAACCTCGTGGACTGGGGAATCTCTCGCGAGCGTTACTGGGGTACGCCGCTTCCGGTCTGGGAATGCGCATGCGGACATCGCCACTGCGTCGGGTCCATTGAGGAGCTCAAACGGCTGTCCGATGACTGTCCGGAGGATATTGAGCTTCATAAGCCCTATGTCGACCGTGTGCACATCCGTTGTGAGAAGTGCGGAGAAAAAATGACCCGCGTCCCGGAGGTCATTGATTGTTGGTTCGATTCCGGAGCGATGCCCTTTGCCCAGTATCATTATCCATTTGAAAACAAGGATTTTTTCGAAAAGCACTTCCCGTGCGAGTTTATCTCGGAGGCGCTCGACCAGACGCGCGGATGGTTTTATTCGCTTCTGGCGATCAGCACACAACTTTTCGGAAAATCTCCGTTTATGAATTGTATCGTTATGGGATTGGTGCAGGACAAAGACGGTATCAAGATGAGCAAGCACAAGGGCAATGTCGTTGATCCCTGGGATATCCTCAACAAGCAGGGGGCGGACGCCGCGCGCTGGTATTTTTGCAGTTCGAGTGCGCCGTGGCTGCCGAGCCGATTTTCGGATTCCGCCGTATCCGAAATCCAGAGAAAATTTCTGGGAACGCTTTGGAACACCTATGCGTTTTATGTCATGTACGCGAACATAGACGGATTTGATCCGTCCGGAATATCCATTGATGATTGTGTGTTGACGGTTATGGATCATTGGATTCTTTCGAAGCTGAACACTCTGATCGGTGCGGTGGATGAAAAGATGACCGCCTATGACATTACCGGATCAAGCCGGATGATGGAATCTTTCGTCGACGAGCTTTCCAACTGGTATGTTCGACGTTGCCGGGATCGATACTGGGGCACTGAGATGACTCCGGACAAAACGGCGGCGTATATGACGCTTTACACGACCTTGGAGCGATTGATCAGGCTTGCCGCGCCGTTTGTTCCTTTTATTACGGAATCCATCTACCAGAATCTGGTGCGAAGAACGTCTCAAGATGCGCCGATCTCCGTTCACATGTGTGATTTTCCGGTCATGGAGACTGATCGGATTGACCCGGAGCTTGAAAAGCGGATGGATGTTGCACAGAAAATCGTTTTCTTGGGCAGGGCATGCAGGAACCAGTCATCGATCAAGAATCGTCAGCCTCTTTCAAAACTCTACGCGGTCTCACCGACAGAACTTTCGGAGGAATATCTGGCCATTATTCGCGAAGAGCTTAACGTCCGCGAGGTCGTTTTTCTCAAAGATTCCGGAGACCTTCTGGATTACTCGATCAAACCGCAGTTCAAAACGCTGGGCAAGCGCTTCGGTGCCCGTATCAATGACGCAAAAGAACGGATTCTTGCGCTTCCGGGAAAGAAAACCGTTGCCCTGTTGGAGGACAGCGGTTATGTGACCATTGAGCTGGACGGAGAGAGCTATGCGTTGAGCAAGGATGATTTGCTGATTGAAACGGTCCAACCCGATGGCTTATCGACTCAGTCGGATCATGAATTTACGGTTTCGCTTCTTACGAAAATGACGCCCGAACTGATCGAAGAGGGCTTTGTGCGCGAGATAATCTCGAAGATCCAGACACATCGGAAGGAGTCGGGTTATGATGTAACCGACCGAATCATTCTGCACTACTCCGGAAATGATGAGATTGCACGGATTATCGAGAAGAACCGTGAATTTATAGCGTCCGAGGTGCTCGCAACCAGTATTTCCGAGGGAACGGCAGGAGATAAGAAGCAATGGGACATTAACGGACAGATATGTAATTTCGCGACGGTTCGACAGGTAAATGAATAGGGAGAAACTATGCTTTTCAGTATTTTAGGGTCCGGCAGGTCGGTACATGAAATTATTCTGATTCTGGCCATGTTCATTCTGGTGTTGGGATATTCGTTTTCCATCCATGAATTCATGCACGGATATTCCGCGCATCTGCTCGGCGACGATACTGCGAAGCTGATGGGGCGGCTTACGATGAACCCGACCAAGCATATTGATCCTTTTGGTGCCATGATGTTTTTATTTGTCGGATTTGGCTGGGCCAAACCGATTCCGGTGAATTATTCCAAGCTTACGAGACTGAAAAGTAAAGACTCGATGGTTCGTATTGTAAGCGTCGCGGGTGTGACCGCCAATTTTATCTCGGCATGGATCGCCTACTTTTTATTTACACTCGTAAACGTGGTTGTCTCCAATACATCGTTTACATCATCCGGATCCATATTTGCTTATCAAATGGTGATTCAGGTCATGCTGATGTTTTTTCACTTCAATCTGATGCTTATGGCATTTAATCTGTTACCGTTTCCGCCGCTTGACGGATATCATATATTGGAGACATTCATTCCCGTAAAATACAGACTTCGCTTTCAAAAATATGAGCGTTATTTTTCGGGTGCTCTGTTCGCTTTGATTGTTATCGGGGTGATTGTTCAGTCCAGCCCGTTGTATTCTCTGGTCGAAATGGTTCAGAAGCCGTTTCGTTATATTATTCAAACCCCTCTTGACTTTCTTTCGCCCGTTAACATTGAGATCAACAATCTGATATCGATGAATTAGAACCGAAGCCGACGAGACCGGATCGATGATCCGGCTTTCAGGATATATGGAGGTTGTCATATGAGTAAAAAGATTGTTCTGTCCGGATCGCGACCGACGGGGAATATCCACCTCGGGAATTATTTCGGTGCGCTCGAGAACTGGGTGCGTCTGCAGGAGGATTATGACTGCCATTTTTTTATTGCGGACTGGCATGCGCTCACGACCGGATACAGCGATACGGCAATGCTTCGAAAAAACACAATCAGTTTAATGGCGGATTTTTTGGCAAGCGGTCTGGATCCTTCCCAATCGACGCTTTTCCTTCAATCACAGATTACGGTACACGCGGAGCTTTATCTTTTGCTCGGAATGAATACGCCTCTTTCGTGGTTGGAGAGATGTCCGACGTATAAAGATATGATGGCAAATATTAGCGAAAAAGATATCGCAACCCACGGATTTTTAGGATATCCGGTGCTTCAGGCGGCTGATATTCTGATATACAAGGCGGATTATGTTCCGGTCGGCGAGGACCAGATTCCGCATCTTGAAATCACAAGAGAGATTGCGCGAAGATTCAATTTCCTTTATGAAAAGGAAGTCTTTCCCGAGCCGCAACCGCTTCTTACCAAGTCTAAGGTATTACCGGGGACGGACGGACGTAAAATGAGCAAAAGCTACAATAATACGATTGCCTTGGGGGATGACCCCGATGAGGTTCGTAAAAAAGTTATGAGCATGATTACCGACCCGGCCCGAATCCGTAAGGACGATCCGGGACATCCGGAAGTCTGTACGGTTTTTGCGTTCCATAAAGTGTTCAGTGAAAGTGAAATTGACCGGATCGAACAGGAATGCAGAAAAGGCTGTATCGGTTGTGTTGCCTGCAAGAAGATTCTTCAGGAAAAAATGGAAAAATTCCACACGCCGATTTTCGAGAAGAGACAAAAGCTTCTCGAAAATGAAAATGAGCTTCTCGACATACTTCGCGACGGATCCGTAAAGGCGCGGGAGAAGGCCGAACGAACGATTGAGGAAGCTCGTGAAGCGGTGCGCATCGGCTTCAAATAGTATCGGATGACTTTCGAAAAGGAGAAGGACGAATGGGTTCCCATCGGATTTTTGATCTGAAAATTGACCGGTTCGAAGGGCCGATGGATCTTCTCTTTCACTTAATCGAGAAGAACGATATAGATATTTACGACATCCCGATTTCCGAAATCACCGATCAATACTTGGACTTTCTCGGGGAGATGAGCGAGTTGGACATGGAGATCGCCTCCGAATTCTTAGTGATGGCCGCGACCCTGATTCATATTAAGTCCAAAATGCTTCTTCCCGGACCTCGGGGAGGTCGTTTAACGGAAGAATGTGACGATCCCAGGGAAGAGCTGGTGATTCGTCTTCTGCAGTACAGAAGGTGTAAGGTACTCGCGAAGGATCTTCGGGAGCGGTATTCGTATTACTCGGATTGTGTTTATAAACTTCCGACCCTTCCCCGAACCATCGGGATCAATGTTTTGAGTATTCCTCAGGAATTTGATCCGGAGGGCTACAATCGAGCGGTCATGGCTGTTTGTGCCAGAAACGAGATGCGGTTCGCGGATATTTCCTCAAAAATCACACACCTTCTAAAACGCGAAAAAATCTCGATTCGTGATAAAATGAAAGCCGTATGGCAAAAACTCATAGAGAAAGGCCGGGTATTTTTTCACGAATTATTTCCTTCCGCGGAGACGGAGCCGGCGGAAAAGGTTGCTGGGTTTTTGGCTGTGCTTGAGCTTCTGCGAAGTAATCGAATCTCCGCCGATCAGGAACGGCCGTTTGATGTTATTTTGCTGTCGAAGAAAGAAGAGCGTTCGAGAAAGGAAAGCCGGATGTATCTGAAGGAACCGCATAAAGTCCGCAAGGAGCAGCAGATATGACGGAGGTTCAAAACGACGAATTCTCCCTTTCCCGGGACGAACTCCCGGCCGCACTGGAAGCGGTGTTATTTGCTTCCGGTGACCCGGTCTCCATCGATCGGATTTGCGAAATTACGGGGACGGACGAGAAGGTGGTTACGGAAGTATTGAATACGCTTTCGGATACATATAAACACGATCATCATCGCGGATTAACGGTTCGACGGCTTGAAAACGATTATGTGATGTGTACGAAGCCTGAAATGAAGACGATTCTTGAGCGCTTTTTTCGCCCGAGAAGCCGTCCGCCGATGTCTCAGGCAACCTATGAAACATTGGCCGTCGTTGCGTATAACCAGCCGGTTACGAGGGCGCAGGTTGAATCGGTACGAGGAGTGAGCAGCGACAGCATTATTGCGAGGCTTCTGGAACGGGGTTGGATTCAGGAATGCGGCACGTTGGATGCTCCGGGCAGACCCGTACTGTTTGAAACGACCCAGCAGTTCTTGATGGAGTTCGGAATCGAATCGGCAACCGAAATGCCCGCCATGGATCTGATGATGTACAGTACGATTCGGGATCTGGAAGAATCTCTGGAAACTGCGGCGGGGACCCGTGACGTACGGCAGGTTTCGATCGATAGCCTTGCCGACGCCAATGACCAGAAGCAGACGGATTGTGATGAAGGTTAGGATATTTGCGGCCTTCACGGCCGGTGGCAGATATAAGAAAGAGGTGGTTTAATGGGTTCTTTAGAGAAAATGGAGGCTTTCAGGAAGAAGTTGAATGACGCCCCGTCGGGATTATGTCGCGACAAGACCGGGGATCGAAGACTGTCCGATCTTTTTGATCCGGATAGTTTTGTTTGCCTGGACAGCTCGGTGATTTCCAAACCGTTTTCGGATTCCTTCGATCGCGCTCCCGTTAAGGGTGACGGTGTTACCGTCGGATACGGCACGATTGACGGACGATTGGTTTTCGCCGCATCTCAGGACCCGGATGTATACGGCGGATCGATGGGGAAGGCACATTCGATGAAAATAGTAAAAGCAATCGAGTGGGCCGTAAGTTCAAACGCTCCGTTTATCGGTTTGTTCCAATCGGGAGGAGCGAGAATTGAAGAGGGCGTGGTGGCGCTTGAGGGTATGAGTGCCGTCCTTTCCGCTTTGGGAGAGGCAAAAGGAAGAATTCCTCTGATTACCGGTATTATGGGTGCATGCCCCGGAGGTCTTGCGATTGCGGCGGCTAAATCCGATTTTATTTTTATGATTCGGCACGCGTCCAGGCTTTTCGTGAACAGTCCCTCATTATCTTTGCTTTCGGAGTCGAAGCCCACCTCCTCGGAGGAAATCGGAACACCGGATATGCATATAAAAACCGGGCTGGCTTCCTTTATTGTCGATTCCGAGCCGGAATGCTTTGCGAAAATGAAGGAACTTCTCGCTGTGCTTCCCATGATCAGCGATGAGGGTGCCTGTGCTGTTCGCGCGGCCGTGGTATCGGATGATGCAAACCGCACATCGGATGCTTTGGATCAAATGGCGACCGAGTCGGATATCCGGCAGGTTTTGGCCTCCAAAGTATTCGAGGAAATCGCGGACAACCGCTATGTGTTGCGGATCGGTTCGGAGTACGGTACGGACATCACTGTGGGACTCGGAAGAATGGACGGAATTCTTGTTGGTTTCATCGGAAACGAAGAGGTGAGAATGTCACCGCAAGGAGTTCGAAAAGCGGCGAAATTCGTGCGCTTCTGTGATGACTTTTTAATCCCGATGGTTACCGTCACCCATTCGGACGGATTTGTACTCGGCGTGAATACAGAGATTTCATCCGTTCTGGAGGATGCGGGAATTCTGGTAGAAGCCTTTGCGTCCGCCTGTGTTCCCAGAGTTGCAATTCTTGCGGGAAAAGCGATCGGTACGGCATACCTTTGCATGAACAGCAAAATGCTGGGCGCCGATACGGTCTATGCTTGGCCGACTTCAGAAATATCCGTATTGTCAGCCGATGCGGCCGCACATATCCTGTATCGCGAGAAAATTGCCGGAAGTGAGGATCCGATCTCCGAAAGATCCCGTTTGGTCGAAGACTACAGAGACCAGATTGCCGGCGCAGAGGTTGCCGCTGCTCTCGGACAGGTCGACGAATTGATTCTTCCTTCCGCGACGCGGCCTCGGGTCATCAGTGCGTTGGATGTTCTTCTTTGCGCATACCCGCTTACAGAAGCTTAATTTATCAACACGGAGGATACGGAAATGATGAAAAAATACAAAATTACCGTCGAAGGAAAAACCTACGAAGTCGAAGTTGAAGAAATGGGCGCTTCCGCTGCTACTCCTTTAGCTGTTGCTCCTTTAGCGGCGGCGGCACCCGCACCCGATGCGGGAAAGACGGAGCCTGTTCCGAAGCCCGAAACACCCAAATCGGCAGCTGTTTCCCCGGATTCCATTGCCGGTGAGAAGCTTCCGGCACCGATGCCCGGAACGATACTGTCGGTTTCGGTTTCAGCCGGACAATCCGTTACCAAGGGACAAGTTCTTCTGGTTCTGGAAGCCATGAAAATGGAAAACGAGATCGTTGCGCATAAAGACGGTGTTATTTCCGGTGTCTTTGTTCAAAAGGGATCAAGCGTCAACGCCGGAGATCCCTTGGTCGCATTTGCCGGATGACAAACGGAGGATATCTGAATGGTTAAAATTACTGAAACAATACTTCGCGATGCGCATCAGTCACTGATTGCGACGCGAATGACCTTCGAGGACATGGAGCCGATGCTTCCGGATCTCGATAAGGTGGGGTATCAAGCTTTGGAATGTTGGGGCGGAGCGACCTTTGATTCCTGTGTTCGTTTTTTGAACGAGGATCCTTGGGAGCGACTACGCAAAATCAGGAAGGCATGTCCCAACACAAAGTTACAGATGCTTCTTCGCGGGCAAAATTTGCTCGGATACAAGCATTATGCGGACGATGTTGTCGATTATTTCGTCCAAAAATCGGTCGCGAACGGAATTGACATCATCCGCATTTTTGATGCGTTGAATGACTATAGAAATATCGAGCATGCCGTTAAAGCGGCCAAAAAAGAAGGCGCTTCGGTTCAGGCGGCCGTCGCGTATACGACCAGCCCGTTCCACTCGAACGAGGTTTTTGCCAATGATGCCAAGCGTCTGGAGCAAATGGGTGCGGATTCGATCTGTATCAAAGACATGTCCGGACTTTTACTCCCTTACGAAGCCTTTGAGTTGGTTTCCTCAATCAAAAAGGCGGTCCGAATTCCTGTCGAGATGCATACACATTACACTTCCGGATCCGGTAGCATGACCTACCTGAAGTCCATTGAGGCCGGTGTGGATGCAGTTAATTGCGCGCTCTCTCCGCTTGCCATGGGTACATCACAACCGCCGACAGAGCCTCTGGTTGCGGCATTGAAAGGAACAAAGTATGATACCGGACTGGACCTCGAGCTTCTTTCAAAAATATCCGCATATGCTGCGACACTTCGTGAGAAATATCTGGCTTCGGGGCTTCTCAACCCCAAGGTCCTGGGTGTGGATGTGAACGCTTTGAAGTATCAGGTTCCGGGCGGCATGCTGAGCAATCTTGTATCTCAGCTGAAGCAGGCTGGAAAAGAAGATCAGCTCAATGAGGTCCTGAACGAGGTTCCGCGCGTCCGCGAGGACTTCGGTTTTCCTCCGTTGGTTACTCCTTCCTCGCAAATTGTCGGTACGCAGGCGGTTATGAACGTAATCACGGGCGAGCGTTACAAGATGGTACCGAAAGAATCCAAAGCCCTGGTCCGTGGTGAGTACGGAAAAACGCCGGCTCCGATCGGTCAAGAAATCGTCCGGAAGATACTCGGAGATGAGGAGCGAATCACCTGTCGTCCTGCGGATAATATTGAGCCGGAGCTTGAAAATGTACGTGCTCAAATGTCCGAATACCTGGAGCAGGAGGAGGACGTTTTGACTTGGGCAATGTTCCCGCAGGTTGCGGAGAAATTCTTCAAGGAAAGGCGAGCGCGTCTGCACGGCATCGACGATACGGTCGGAAGTGTTGATGGTGCGTATCAGCCCGTATAAGACGAATAAGGACAGATTATTCAGAAATGAAAGTTTTCCTCGGATAACTTTCATTTCTGCTTTTATTAGGGGATTATGTGTATAATTAGACTGTGTTCGAATGCATGATATACGGAGGAAGAATCGAATGCAACGAAATGAGACTGAAAATCCTTATAGCGGACCGGTTGGGCGGATCGAAGCTGAAATGGACCGGATGAGTAAGGGACACAAAGCGATTGCGCGCTTTATCCTTTCGGATTATGAGCGTGCCGCATACATGACTGCCGCAAAGATCGGAGATCAAACCGGTGTGTCGGAATCAACGGTCGTTCGTTTCACCATGGAGCTCGGTTATGACGGATATCCGCATTTTCAGAAAATGCTCCAGGAAGAATTGAAAGAGAAATTGACCTATCTTCAAAGACTGAATGCCTCCAAACGATTCGAAGGGGATGCCCAGGTTGTAAAGTCGATTATTCAGACCGATATGGATAATTTGAAGTATACCTCGGATATGATGGATACGGACTCATTCAGCCGAGCCGTTCAAATGATTCTTTCCGCCAAAAAAATTTACTTCATGGGTCTTCGCAGTTCCTCTCCTCTTTCTTCTTTTATGCATTTTTACTTCACATTGCTTTTTGATGATGTGCGTCACATACACACAAACAGCGCCAATGAGGTTTTCGAACAGATTCTTCCGATCGGTCCCGGGGACCTGATGATCGGAATCAGTTTCCCGCGTTATTCCTCCCGGACGATTCAATCCATCAAGTATGCCCGCCAAAGGGGGGCGGCCGTACTTGCGATTACCGATAAAGCCGATTCCCCACTTTCAGATAATGCGGATGTAGCACTTTATGCCCGATCGGATATGGCCTCCTTTGTCGACTCGTTGGTCGCTCCTCTTTCGCTTATCACCGCTTTGATTGTAGCGGTGGGAATCCATCGGCGGGAGCATATCGAACAGACCTTTGAGGCGCTTGAAAACCTTTGGGACGAGTATAAGGTATATGAGAAGGGCAAAGACCGTTTAATCGGGCAATCCGATTCCGATCTCGGAAAAGACACGTAAAGGACAAAAATGCCATGAAGGATAGTATTGCGGACAGTAAAATTACGGCATCTGCCGCCATTCGGATTGCGTTGACCGTGAACAGAGAAGATGAGTCCGCGCTCAAAAGCTCACTTATCGAGAAAAATATACGGGCGGCGGCGGCCGATTTCGGCGGAGAATTCATATCTTCCGTTTCCAAGATTATCGAACGTTGCATTGTTGCCGCGCAACGGGAAGGAATCATTTCCAACACGCATGTCGAGGAAGGTGCTCTGGCCGGAGCTGCCAGGGAGGCGATATCACAAATTACATCGAAGGCGATCGGATTGAATGTCGGCGGCAAAATCGGAATTGCCCGGTATAACGATCATATCAGTGTGTGCATGTTTTTCGGAATCGGACTTTTGCATTTGAATGAAATTGCGGTCGGTCTCGGTCATCGAGCCATTTAGGAGGGAAAGATGGCACATTTTCAAATTGCGATTGACGGTCCGTCCGGATCGGGGAAAAGCACACTTGCCCGATCCGTGGCTCGTGAATTGGGGATATTATACCTGGATACCGGTGCGATGTATCGTGCATGTGCATTAAAGGCGATCCGATCCGGTGTTTCGACGAAAGATGAGCCCGAAATCGTAGAAATGCTCGCGAAGATGCGATTGGATATCGTTTTTGTGGAAGGAAGCCAAAGAGTGATTCTTGACGGAGAGGATGTTACGGAGGATATTCGAAAACCCGGAGTTTCCGTCGCCGCTTCCGATATATCCGCCCTGCGTCCGGTCCGCGAAGCAATGGTTTCGATGCAACGCGAAATAGCCGGGAAAAGAAATGTTGTATTGGACGGCAGGGATATCGGAAGCTATGTTCTTCCGAACGCCGAATACAAGTTCTTTTTGACTGCTGATCCGGAGGAGCGTGCGCGAAGAAGACTGGAGGAAATGGCCATTCGCGGCGTAACGAATCTGACGTTTGAATCCGTTCTGGAAGATATCAAGTATCGAGACCATCAGGATTCCACGCGTTCTTTTGCCCCGTTGGTTAAAACTGCGGATGCAATCGTCATCGACACGACGCAAAACACTCCTGAGGAAACGCTCCGATGTTTGCTTGCCTGTCTTTCCGGAGAAATCAATTCATTAAGAGAAACGAATAACGGCGCATGAAAATTACGTTAGCCAAATCATCGGGGTTTTGTTTCGGCGTGGAGAAAGCGGTACGGACCGCATACGATCTTATCGAAAAACATGAGCCCCTCGAGACACTATACATGCTCGGCGAAATTACACACAACGATATCGTTGTTTCCGACCTTTGCTTGAAAGGAATTCAACTGGTGCATTCTACGGATGAGCTGATGCCCGGAGGGACCGTTATCATTCGCGCCCACGGAATTTCGCCTTCCGTTCGGGATGAAATCAGAAAAAGAGGATGTAAAATTGTCGATTGCACCTGTCCTTATGTTCAAAAAATTCATGCCGTTGTTCGGGAGCAATCGCAAAACGGACGGCCGATTCTGATTGCAGGCACAAAGGATCATCCCGAAGTGTTGGGGATTTGCGGTGAAACCGAAGGAAACGTTCAAGTAATCTCGTCGGCGGAAGAAATTAAGGACCTCGACATCGATCCGAACTCGATTCTTATTGCCCAAACCACCTTTTCAATGGAGGAATATAAGAAAATTCAAAACAATATCAAGGAAAAAATTGCAAACGAACAGATTTTTGATACAATATGTAATACGACTGAAAACAGGCAGCGCGAAGCTTTGGCCCTCGCAATCGAATCGGATTGCATGATCGTGATCGGTTCGACGGCAAGTTCGAATACCATGAAGCTTTTTGATGTTTGCAAAGGCAGTTGTGCCAAAACGTTCCTGGTAAGTAGTGTCGATGATATTCATTCGATCCTTGCCGATCCCGTTTTTCAATCGGACGAATTACGGGTAGGGGTTACTGCCGGGGCGTCAACACCAGATTGTATTATCAGGGAGGTTATCCGAGCGATGAGTGAAAACCAGGCTTCGGCCAATCAGGAACATTCCGAGTTCAATTTCGGAGATTATGTCGACAACATTCCGCAACTCAGGAAAAATGCAACCGTTAGGGGGGCTATTACTTCGGCTGACAATGAGTTTGTATATGTTGACGTTCATGATAAATCCGAAGGAAGGATTCCTCGCCACGAATTTCAGAGCGACCCTGATTTTGATTTGGATGCAGCCATTGAGTCGCACGAAGAAATCGAAGTGTACGTACGGAGTGTCCGAAACTCTGATATGGGCAAAGAGATTATGCTTTCCAAAGCCCACGTAGATTTCGGGAAATACAAAGCACAGGTGGAAGATGCCTACGAAAACAAAATTCCGGTTACCGTTAAGGTTACGAATGTTGTCAAGGACGGTGTAATTGCGAATTTCGGGGGAGTTGACATTTACATTCACCGCACCCAGTTGGACCTTACGACGGTGGATGACTTGGATTCCTTTCGCGGAAAAGCTTTGGAAATCCTGGTTACACAATACGATCCCGACAAGAGGCGTCTTCGCGTTTCGGGATCGCGACGCGCTCTTCTCAATATGATGAGAAAAGAGAAAGCCTCAGAGATATGGGATACGATTGAAATCGGCGGAAAATATGAGGGAATCGTCAGAAGCCTTACCGATTTCGGTGCATTCGTCGATATCGGCGGTGTTGACGGTCTGGTTCATGTTTCCGAATTGTCCTGGAACCGTATTCGTCATCCTTCCGAGGTTGTTTCGGTCGGCGACCGGGTCGATGTTTATGTGAAGGATTTTGACGTTGAAAAGAAGCGTATTTCGTTGGGTTACAAAAAACTCGAGGACGATCCCTACCATGACGTTGAGGATCGCTTTCCGATCGGTACGATTATTCACGGAAAAGTGGTTCGGATGTTTCAATTCGGTGCCTTTATTGAGCTGGAGCCCGGATTGGATGCACTATGCCATGTATCTCAAATATCGAACGTCCGCCTCAATAAACCGGAAGACGTTTTATCCGAGGGAATGGAAGTGGTCGCGAGGGTTTTGGACGTCAACAACGAGACCCGAAGAATAAGCGTCAGCATCAAGGAAGTAGAACCGATCGATCCCGATTACGTGGATGAAGTGCCCTCTGAGGATAAAGAAATCGAAAAAGCGGAGGTCGCCGAGTCCGAAAAACAGACACCGGACGAAGTTGTGACGGAAGAGCCGAAAAAAGAAGAATCCGATTCCGCCGTTATGCCCGAGACCGAAGCAACCGAAGATGATAAGGATGATTCTGAAGATGCGGATACAGACGCCGAAACGGCGGAAGAAGAGACCGGGGATGTTGTAGCGGAACCGACCGTTACGGAAGCATTATCGACGGACGAAGAACCGGTTGAGTCGGAAAAAGCCGAATAAAGAGCAGAAGTTTCATTTTTAAGCGGGCCTTGCAGCGATTATGCGGCAAGGCTCGCGGCATATATAACAATCGATTCACTGCCCATTTCAGACGGGCGGGAGAACAGGATTGAACGAAAAACTGCTGCGAAACGAAAAAAGAAAATCGATCCTTACGTACGGGAGTGCCTTTTTGTTGCCCGCCGTGATTTTGATGCTCGCGTTTTTGTCGGTCGGCGTCTTTTGGGGCGGCCCGAAAAGCACGCTGTTGGT
>Ga0209723_1001269_pt1 | contig 40329 bp, 32 predicted proteins | sample BiotimSIPDNA_2_FD_185750 | JGI IMG/M metagenome (GOLD analysis project Ga0209723, IMG submission 185750) | Anaerobic biogas reactor microbial communites from Washington, USA - Biogas_R2 time_0 SIP DNA (SPAdes) (version 2) | ecosystem: Engineered > Bioreactor > Anaerobic > Unclassified | place... | reverse complement strand
CTGTAACTTATTGATTTTATTTGGTGAGCCGTGAAGGAATCGAACCTTCAACCTACTGATTAAGAGTCAGTTGCTCTGCCAGTTGAGCTAACGGCCCACTCATTTCGCAGTCCCAAGAATGTAGCACCATCCTGCCGGTTTGTGAAGGCAAAATTGGGGACTTTCGGTGCCGCAAATCCCTATCTTTTCGGATACGGCGGCGGCGGCGGCAGATGCACCGGAGCAGCCTTCATCTCCTGCTTTATCACCTCGATAGCCTTCTCCAGCTGCATGTCGATTCCCTCGAACTCTTTCGCAGGATCGTTGTCCACCACAATGTCCGGATCCACCCCGTAGCCTTCCATGATCCATTCTTTTCCGGCCATGTCATACCTGGAAAACTCCGGCCGGTTCAGATATCCGCCGTCCAGTATCGGCAGCGTCCCGCGGATCCCGATGACTCCGCCCCAGGAACGCTTCCCGATCAGCTTCCCAAGCTTGTAGTACTTGAACCTGTACGGAAAAATGTCGCCGTCGGACGCCGAAAACTCATCCATCAGACAAACCTTCGGCCCCGGTATCAGCCCGCCCGGGTTGAAGCTCGGCGCCGTGTTGCGGGCAATCTCGATCATGGCCGCCTCTCGTCGCAGACGCTCGATCAACATCGGCGACACGTTGCCGCCGCCGTTGCCGCGCACATCGATGATCAGCGCCTCCTTCCTCAGCTGCGGATAGTAGTAACGGACGAACTCGTTCAATCCCTCAATCTGCATATCAGGAATGTGGATGTACCCGACTTTGCCGTCGGTCGCCTTCGCCACCTTCTGCAGATTCTCCTGCACCCAGTTGTAGTAGTACAGAGGCCTTTCGTCGTCGATCGGCACCACTACGGTCACACGGCTTCCCGCTTCCGTCGGCTGCGAATTCAGCTTCAGCTGCACCTGCCTGCCGGCCGTGTTGACCAGGGACTCGTAGATGTCCTTCATCCCGTTGGTCGGCCGCCCGTTCACGTCGAGAATGAAATCCCCTTCCCGGGCGTCCACCCCTATGTCGGTGAGCGGCGACCGCACCTTCTTGTCCCAGTTCTGCCCGGGCAATATCTTCTTGATCCGGAAGTATCCCGACGACGAATCTTTTTCAATCACGGCTCCCAGAAGTCCAAGCGGAATCCGCTGCGGACGCGGCATATCGCCGCCCCCTACATACGCATGGCCGGCGCTGAGCTCGCTGATCATCTCGCCGATCACATACGTCAGATCCGCCCGGTGCCGCACAAACGGAAGAAGCGGCTCATAATTCGCGCGCATCCGCTCCCAGTCGACACCATGCAGATTCGGATCGTAAAAGAAATCGCGCATCTGACGCCAGCTCGCATGGAATATCTGGTTCCACTCCGCCGCCCTGTCAACACGCACTTTCATGTCAGCGAGGTTCAGCTTTTCGCTGAGATCAGGTTTGGTGACCGGAAGATCCACAATCGAGTAGGAGCCGTTGTGCCTCACCAGTATCTTCTTGCCGTCGGCTGAAATCTCGAATCCTTCCACTTCAATTAGTTCCGTCTCCGTGCGCTTCTCGAGATCGTAGAACAACAGCTTGCTCTTCTCTTCCCCTTTGCGCCTCTGAAAATAGACCCGGTCGCCCACCGAAACGATGTGCTGATACGATGCAGCATCTATGGGAAACTCCGCAATTCGCGACACTATCCCGTCGGGCTCAACCTTCACCGTTACGTCTTTCGGTTTGCCTTCCGGCTTCTTCTCTTTTTCCTCGCCCTCCTTCCCTTCTTCACCGCTTTCCACATTCACTTCATCACTCTTGGGCTCGAAAGGCGACCTGGTCTCCTTCGCCAGCGTGACAAGGTAGATTTTCGACATGTCGCGGTAGCTGTAGTTGAACTCGGTCCGGCCGTAAGTCGGATTGAAAGTCCTGTCGGAGACGAAGAAAAGGTACTTGCCGTCGGAGCTGAACGCGGGTTGTTCCGAATGGAACCAGCCGTCGGTCACCGGATACGTCTTCTTCTCCTCGATCGAATAGAGGTAGATGGTGGCCATCCGGTCCTCTTCCTCCTGCGACCATGCAATCCAACGGCTGTCCGGCGACGCGTCGAACTCGGTGATCTCCCACGCCCTGGCCTGGGCTACCGTGATCACTTCGTTCGACTCGATGTCTACGTAGCGAAGACGAAGCTTCTTGTCCGACCAGATAATCTTCCGGCTGTCGGGTGTCCACATCAGGTAGAACTTGTATGTGTCGGCGCCGCGAGTCAGCTGTTTCGCCGGCCCTGAACCGTCCTGAGGAACGATGTAGATCTCATCCTCTCCGGACGCGTCTGAAATATAGGCGATCCACCTCCCGTCAGGAGACCACTTCGATGAGCGTTCCTGGACGCCCGGAGTATTGGTCAGATTCCTGATATCGCCATATTTCGCGGGAACCGTGAAGATCTCGCCCCTGGCGCCGAAAAGCGCCCTGCTGCCGTCCGGGGCAATTTCGTAATTCGTAACCGATTTGCTGACGTCGGTCCACGCCCCTCTTCCGGTCACCTGGTCATCTGCAACCGTGATCGGCACTTTGGCCGTCTTCCCGCTCTTCAGATCAAAGCGGTAAATATATCCTCCATTCTCGAATACAATAGCGTCATTGCCCAGCGAAGGAAATTTGATATCGAACTCGGTGAAGGAGGTCAGCTTCACCGTCCGCCTGCTCCCGAGATCGTATGAATACAGGTTGAACCGCTTGTTCTCATCGCGGTCGGAGATGAAGTAGATCCTGTTGCCCACCCACATCGGAAAGATGTCCTGGGCCGGATTGTCGGTGATATTCACCGTCTGCTTCGTCTCAAAATCGTAGATCCACACATCGTCCGCCTGTCCGCCACGGTATCTCTTCCACGTGCGGAATTCACGGAATACCCGGTTGTACGCCAGCTTCTTCAGATCCGGCGAGTAGGAGCAGAAGCCGCCGCGCGGCAGGGGCAACTGTTCCGACGGCCCGCCTTCGACCGGAACCAGAAGCAGATCCCCTTTGAAGTCGTTCCAATGATTCCTGCGGGACCGGTAGATTATGCGGTCGCTCCCCCTCCATCCCATGACAATGTTGTTCGGTCCCATCCGGTCTGAGACGTCGTCGCGACCGAGGGTGGCGGTGTGGGTCAACCTTCTGGGAATCCCGCCTTCGGCCGGCATCAGGTAGACTTCCGTGTTCCCGTCATACTGCGCGGTGAAGGCCAGCTGTTTCCCGTCGGGAGAAAAGCGCGCGAACATCTCGTACCCTTCGTGACTCGTGATCTTGCGTGCCGTCCCTCCGCTCGAAGAGACGGTGTACAGATCTCCGGCGTAACTGAAGACGATCCGGTCACCGTGTATCGCGGGAAAACGCAGCAGCCGCGTCTCCGATTGAGAAGAAACCGGCGATGAAAACGTCAGACATGTCAATGCCAGCAGAAGCATCGGGCGAAGTTTCATATTGTCCTCGCAAGAATTATAGACAAAACGATAATGATACCGCAGTCTTACAAGAAACAAAGGCTTTGCAGCCCTGCTCGGACTTCACATGCCGGCAGAGTTGTGCGCTATATTTCCTGCCGGAGGTGGCACATGAACGGACCAACACAGCTTCTGATCGGGGGAAAATTCCAGGACGCACAGTCGGGCAGGACATTCCCGACAATCAATCCTGCTACTGAAAAAGTCATCGCACATGTTGCTGAAGCGGATGCTGCCGATATCGACGCCGCGGTAAAGGCGGCGAGAACCGCCTTCAGCAGGCACTGGCGCAGGATGGAAGCCAGGGAACGGGCCAAACTGCTGTGGAGAATCGGTGACCTCATCATGCAAAACGCCGATGAGCTGGGCGCGCTGGAGACCATGGACAACGGCAAGCCGATCTTCGAGTCGCGCTATATCGACATACCTTCGGCTGCCGAGACCTTTTACTACTACTCAGGCTGGTGCACCAAGATCGAGGGAGAAACGATCCCGGTTCCGGGAGACTTCTTCAATTACACGCTGCGCGAGCCTTACGGCGTGTGCGGAATCATCACTCCCTGGAACTTCCCGCTGCTCATGGTCGCATGGAAACTTGCGCCGGCGCTGGCATGCGGTAACACGGCGGTGGTCAAGATTGCAGAGGAGACTCCCCTCACGGGACTCAGGCTCGGCCAGCTCTGCCAGGAAGCCGGATTACCCGACGGCGTCGTCAACGTGGTTCCGGGATTCGGCGAGACGGCCGGACGCGCTCTCGTCGCGCATCCTCATGTGGAAAAAATCTCGTTCACCGGCAGCACAGCCGTGGGAAAAGAGATCATGCGCACCGCCGCCGATAGTCTCAAAAAGGTGTCGCTCGAACTCGGCGGCAAATCACCCAACATCGTGTTCGCCGACTCCGATCTTGACGCCGCCGCCAAAGGCGCATTCAACGCGATCTTCTACGGCAAAGGCGAAGTCTGCAATGCGGGTTCACGCCTTTTCGTGGAGAAAGAGATCCACGACGATTTGCTGGAAAAGCTCGTTCAGAGAGCCGCACGCCTTACCCCAGGCGACCCCATGGACCCCAAAACGCGTCTCGGAGCCCTCGTTTCAAAGACGCAGATGGACCGGGTCCTCGATTACGTAGAAACCGGAAAGAGAGAGGGTGCGGTGCCCATATTGCCGGGAGGACGTGCAGGTACCAGGGGATACTTCGTGAAACCAACCATCTTCGATTCCGCCGACCAGTCCATGAAGATTGCACAGGAAGAGATTTTCGGACCGGTCCTTACGGTACTGACGTTCGAAACCACAGACGAGCTTGTGGAAAAAGCAAACTCCACCATATACGGACTGGCCGCGGCGGTGTGGACCAGGGACATCGCCAAAGCTCACCGGCTGGCCGGCGAACTCCAGGCAGGCACAGTCTGGATAAACGCGTACAACATGCTCTCGCCCCAATCACCGTTCGGAGGATACAAACAATCAGGCTATGGGCGCGAACTCGGCCGCCACGGCATCGATCTATATACCCAGGTGAAATCCGTCTGGGTTTCGCTGGCATGAACGAACACGGACGATCTACACGACACCCAGTTCCCTGCCCGTTTCGATGAATTTTTCGATGCCGAAATCAAGGTCCTGCTCCGAATGGGTTGCCGAGATCATGACGCGGATTCGAGCCTTCCCGAGCGGAACTGTCGGGAACCCGAGCGCCATCGCGAAAACTCCCTTCTCGAAAAGACGCCGGCTGAATTCCTGGGCAGTCTGCGCCTCACCGAGAAGAACCGGTGTGATCGGGGTCTCGCTGTTTCCGGTATCGAAGCCGGCCTGTTTCATCCGCTCCTTGAAATACCCGGTGTTGCTCCAGAGTCGCTTTACGAGATCGTCGGATGATTCGAGTATGTTGAGCGCCTCTATGCAGGCCGCAACGTCCGCGGGCGGAACCGCACTGGAGAACAGGAAGGGTCGCCCTTTCTGGCGAAGGTGGTCTACGATCACCTTTCTTCCGGCGACGAAGCCGCCCACCACTCCGAATGCCTTCGACAAGGTCCCTATTTCAACGTCGACACGGCCATGCATGTGGAAATGATCGACCGCTCCCCGGCCCCCTTCACCAAGCACCCCTTCGCCATGCGCATCGTCGACCATGACCATCGCGTTGTACCGTTCCGCGACTTCCACAAGCTGAGGCAGCGGAGCGATATCGCCATCCATCGAAAAGACGCCGTCGGTGATGACCAGCGCCCGCCGACCAGTCCCCGGGGAAAAGTTGTCACGTAACTTCTGCTCCAGCGACGACGCATTGCAGTGCTCGAAGCGAACTATCGGAGCGCCGGAAAGACGGCACCCGTCTATGATCGAAGCGTGATTGAGCTCATCGGAAAAGATGATGTCCTGTTTTCCGACCAGTGCCGGAATTGTCGCGATGTTCGAGTTGAAGCCGGACTGGAACGAGATCGCGGCTTCGACGCGTTTGAACCTCGCAAGTTTTTCTTCCAGCTCGTTGTGCAGGCTCATCGTTCCCGCAATGGAACGTACGGCGGCGGGCCCCACTCCATACCGGTCAATCGCTTTCTTTGCCGCTTCCTTGAGACGCTGGCGGTTGGCCAGCCCCAGGTAGTTGTTCGAACACAGATTCAGCACCTTTTTCCCGTCGACCGTTATCCACGCGTCCTGCGGCGATTCTACTGTTCTTATGTTTACGAGCAGTCCTTCTCTTTCAAGGCGCGCCCGCTCATCTACGATAAACTGCAGCTTGTCATCCATACCCGATCTCCGTTCCAAAGGTTTCGTAACAGAAGAAATTTGCCATAGAGGAGACCGAAACACACACAGAAAAAGCGAAGGTTGCAACGGATCTCCGGCGCGGTCCAGTGCGGGGGTGCTTCAAGTTTCGAAACTTGCTAAACTCGTGAGCAACGGGAGTTCGAAATGGCATCTGTGAGGCTGGTGAATATTTCCAGGCGGTTTCCCGATGGTTCCCTCGCGCTGTCAAATGTTTCGCTTGAAGTGGAGGATCGGGAAGTGGTCACGATTCTCGGCCCATCCGGTTGCGGCAAGTCGACGCTGCTGAGAATAATTGCCGGACTTGATCATCCGACCGGGGGAGAAGTCTGGATCAACGGACGGCCGGCAGCGGGAATCCCTCCAAGGTCACGCGATGTCGCGATGGTGTTTCAGTCGTACGCGCTCTACCCTCACATGAACTGCTACCAGAACCTCGCGCTCAACCTCGTCTTGAAGAAGGTGCCGCGCGAGGAGATCGACAGGAGGGTGCGTGAGACCGCGGAAATGCTCGAAATCGGCGATCTGCTCGACAAGAAGCCGCGCGAATTGAGCGGCGGACAGAGACAGCGCATCGCGCTCGGCAGGGCGCTGATCCGCAATCCGCAGGTCTTTCTGTTTGACGAACCTCTCAGCAATCTCGACGCTCTGCTGCGCGAAAGGGTGCGCCACGAACTCAAGCAGCTCTTCGCCCGCATCCAGGCGACGGTTATCTACGTGACACACGACCAGGTCGAGGCGACGACTCTCGCCGACCGAACCGTCGTATTGGACCGCGGCGTCATTCAACAGGCAGGAACTCCCGAAACGCTGTACAGGATGCCGGCCAATACGTTTGTAGCTTCATTCATAGGTTCGCCGGCGATGAACCTGATCGATGCCAGGCTCGAGGCGGGTAAGCTTCGAATTGGAGAACGGCAGATCGACACCGGACTGGACGCTTCCGGGATATTCAGGATCGGCGTCCGGCCCGAGGCAATCAGGATTGCAGACGGCATGCCGGCCAAAGTGGCGCTGGTGGAAAATCTCGGCGCACGATTCCTCATCGAAGCGCGAGTCGACGGTGTCCCGCTGATGGTTCTTGCAGACGAACGGCCGGCGGCGGATTCGCTTCAGTTGCAGATCGACCCGAAGGACATTCATGTCTTCGATAAAGAAAGCGGCAAGAATATCAGGAGTGCTTTGGATAGCCGCCGCATTCATCCTTAGCCTGAGAATGCCCGGCGCCAATCCCGAAGGAGCCCTGTCGGTCCTGATGGAACCCGACGGAACAGGGACCTGGCGCATGCTCATCGCGCAGTTTGAGAAGGAGAATCCCGACATCCCGATCCAGATGGTGGAAGGCCCGCCCGCCACCAATGCACGAGAAGATCTTTATGCAGCTTCCTTTCTTTCGGGCAAAGCGGGCTTCGATATAGTTTATTGCGATGTCGTGTGGACCGCCAAATTCGCGGCGGCGGGCTGGCTGCGGGATCTGACGGACCGCCTTTCCCGGCAGGATCTCAACGATTTTCTCCCTCAGGAACTGGAGGCGGGATCCTACAAAGGACGCGTGTATCGAATACCGGCCTTTACGGACGCAGGCATGCTGTACTACCGGAAGGACCTGGTGGAATCGCCGCCGGTCACATTTGACGACCTCGAGCGGCAAGCGCAGCAACTCCAGAACAGAAACCGGTGGGGATTTCTGTGGCAGGGGAAACAATACGAGGGACTCACGACGGTATTCCTGGAAATCCTCTGGGGATTCGGCGGAGAGTGGATCGATGCCAAAACGAAACAGGTCTATCTCGACAGCCGGGAGGCAGTCAAGGCGCTCGAATTCCTGAAGAAGACCATCGGCACGATCTCTCCTCCGGCAGTGACGAGCTATATCGAAGAAGACACCAGAACGCTGTTTCAGGCCGGTCGCGCAGTCTTCTTACGTAACTGGCCTTATGTCTGGACCCTGGTCCGGGAGTCTCCCGTAAAGGACAAGGTCGCTTTCGTACCGATGGTGCATGCACCCGGAGAGTCGAGCGCGGCAACTCTCGGAGGATGGGGATTTGCAGTCTCGGAGACGAGTTCGAGAGTTGAGGATGCATGGAAGTTCGTCAAGTTCATCACCGGTACTGAACAGATGAAGGTTATGTACGAACGAATGGGGAGAATCCCATCGCGGAGAAATCTCGTTCCCGCGGAATTTGTGCCCATCATCGAGAAGGCTCGCATGAGGCCTGCGATTCCGGAATACGCCCAGGCTTCCGACATTCTGCAGCGCTGGGTGAGCGCCGCACTGACAGGCCGTCCGGGATGCGAAGAAGCTTTGAAAAAAGCGGCGGAAGAGACGCGGGCACTGCTGGGACATGCGAAATGATCCTCCCTTACACGAAGGATGATGCGCCTATGCGGAAGGCTCGGGGAATTGTAAGGAATCTGCAGCAGGCGGGCTGGTATCTTCCGGCCGGTATTCTCCTGTTCCTGGTATTCGTCTACCCGGTTCTGCGCACCCTTGTCCTCAGCTTTCTGCACGTGAATCTCGAGAGCGGTTTTCAGCCCGTGTTTGCAGGTCTTTCAAATTTCGGCAGGCTCGTCTCCGACACCCGTTTCTACCGGAGCATGCAGGCCACGCTGGTGTTCGTTTCCGTATCGGTGCTGCTGGAATTTGTGCTTGGCCTGGCGCTTGCACTTGCACTGGAGCAGTTGAAAAGATCGGGACGGTTTTTCCGGACCCTCCTGCTGATTCCGTGGACGCTACCGACCGCAATCATTGCAATTCTCTGGATGTGGTTTTTCAACGATCAGTATGGGGCGGTCAACGATCTTCTCCTGCGACTGAATGTGATCGAAGCGCCGGTGGCCTGGCTTGCGCAACCACGTTCCGCAATGGCTGCGATCATTCTGGCCGACGTGTGGAAGGCATTCCCCTTCGTCCTGATCGTGCTGGTCGCCGGCATTCAGGCGATTCCGCGCGAAATGTACGAGGCTCTGGAAATTGACGGCGGGACGTACTGGCACAAGTTCAGATACGTCACGCTGCCGCATCTTCTCCCTTTCATATTTGTGGCCGTCATATTCAGAATCATTCAGGCGTTCGCAGTCTTTGATCTGGTGTTTGTGCTGACCGGGGGCGGGCCCGGGGGGAAGACCGAGACGATATCGGTCTACAGCTACTATACTTTCCTGCGCTACATGGATTTTGGTTATGGATCGGCGCTGGTCCTGGTGCTTGCCGGACTGCTGGCGCTCATCGGCTGGACACTTTACACCCTTCTGCTGCGTCATTATGAACCGGGCCGTTAGGATATTTGTTTTCTTGATATGCGTGTGGTCACTGATTCCGGTCGTGTGGTGCGGACTTGCATCGCTCAAGAGTTCCGAGGAACTCGCGAGAATCCCCGCCACGCTTCTTCCTGCGGATTTCACTCTGCAGCATTACATCGAACTGTTCACGCGCAGGCCGTTTGCGGCTTACTACATTAACAGCCTCGTCGTCTCGTCCCTGTCGGCGTTTCTCTGCGTCGCGGCGGCGGGACTGGCCTCGTACAGACTGGCCCGCTCGCCGAAACGTTTCCGGTCTGCAGTCTCGTCTTCGCTTCTGGTGATGGCATTTTTCCCGCCGATCGTCCTGCTCTTCCCCGTGTACGAAATCATAAGGATGTTCGGGCTGGTCAATCAGCCGTGGGGCCTTATCCTGCCGTACGCCGCGTTGAACCTCCCATTTGCGACCTGGCTCCTTACCGGATACATGGAGCTGATTCCTTACGAACTCGAGGAGGCGGCTGCCGTCGACGGCCTGGGGCCTTTCGCCATATTCCGCCGGATCGTAGCGCCGCTCGCCATGCCGGCGATGACTTCGGCCTTTCTCCTGGTATTCATCTTCTCGTGGAACGAGTTCATGTTCGCACTGACGTTCATGAATCTCGAATCGGCCCGCACCCTGACTGCCGGAATGGCGACCCTGAGCGGCGCATTCAGCCAGGAGATCCCATGGGGATTGCTGGCCGCGGGAGTGATGGCAAGCACAATCCCCCTGATCCTTGCAGTCTTCGTTTTCCAGAGAAAGATCGTCGCAGGCCTGACCGCCGGAGGGATAAAGGAGTAGCGATCGCTCCAATGGCACCCGGTTTGCATCAGTTGAAGGAAGGGGGGACTGCACATGTTTACCTACTTCAGGCTTCCTGTGGGACCGTTCCGGCTGGCAAAGAGCACCGCCCGGGGAATAATGGAAGACGACTGCGACGTGCTGGCGGCGGCGCTGGCATTCTATTTTTTCCTGTCGCTCTTTCCGGCACTGATTTTCGGAGTCGCTCTGCTCGGTTTTCTGCCGATTCAGGGATCGATCCAGCCGATGCTTGACAGGCTTTCGCAGGTGGCGCCCAAAGAGGTAGTCACGATCATTGAAGGACAGCTCAGGCAGGTCATGCAAGGCGGAGGGAGCCGCGGCCTGCTGACCTTCGGCATGATTGCGACGATCTGGAGCAGCTCCTCTGCCCTGGTCGCCATCATCGATACACTCAACAAGGTGTATGGAATCGAGGAATCGCGCCCCTGGTGGAAAGTGCGGGGCCTCGCGATTCTGCTGACCATCGGCATCACTCTCTTCACCCTTCTCGCTTTGACCCTCGTACTCGTGGGCCCGGTGGTTGCCAACTGGCTCGACACAGCACTGGAAGCCGGCTCGACATTCATCATTGCCTGGCAGGTATTCCGCTGGGCGGCCGCGTTTCTACTCGCAAGCATCGGGATCGGCATCGTGTACAACTTCGGCCCCGACGCCGAGACGAAGTGGGTCTGGCTCACCCCCGGATCGTTGCTGGCCACGACCCTCTGGATACTGGGATCTCTGGGATTCAGCATCTATGTGGCGTATTTCGGCAACTATAATGCCACCTATGGGACGATTGGAGGCATTATCGTCCTGTTGCTCTGGTTCTATATCTCGGGATTTTCGATTCTGGCAGGCGCAGAACTTGATTCGAAGATCGATGAAGCCGTGATTGAGAAGAAGCAGCTCCCGCGTGGAACGATGCGCAGGAGAATCGGCGCTGCTCTTGAACACAGCTGATGGATTTTTCGACGGGTCCAAGGTCGCCGGCTGATGAGGGCAACACCAATTGCAATTGACGTTGCCCTCCGTCAGCGATCGATCTCCCGGCTAGAACGAATATCGGATGGTTCCGTATCCGATGTCTGCACGATACCTTGGAAACGCGTAGATGCCGGTCAGGAAGCTGGTGGTCGGCCCGGTACCGATTGTGTACTGGTAACCGTTGTACTGATCGTCGCTGTAGCTGTAGTTCTCGAAAGCGTATCCTACGGTCAGCTCCATTCCCCTTGGCAGCGCATAGATGATTCGCGGATGCACCGACTTGCGGGTGGTGTCGTCATAGGAGGTAATCGGGAACAGCACCGCGGCGGGGGTTCCGTCATCCAGGGTCTCCGACTGGAAATCCACGCTCCCCCTGGTCTGCTGGATGATCGCGGAACCTCGGAAAGTAAGCTTGGGAGTCATGAACCATTCGGTTGCGAACTCCACCGTCCAGTTCTTGTCCTTCAGCTGAGAAGCCCAGTTGAACGCAGTCGGGGTAGCCGGCGTAAACGGATCGAAACAGTTCGGGGCCGTCTCCGGGCACGTACCCGCGTTGACGGTTCGGTGGAACGAATCATAGTTGATGAACTCCACATCTCCGAACAGCGTCACACGGTATTTCGAGGGATCGCCGTAAGAAATACTCGCATAGATTTCCTTGCGGCGGTCATTCAACCTGCCGAGCGTGAGATCCTTGAAGTTGTTCCGCTTGTAGTAAATTTCGAGCCCGAAATCCAGAAACTCGACCGGCGTCCAATCCATGTACGCCTTCACCATGTGCTGATTCACGTTAGCCACATCAAACGACCGCACGAAGCGCTCGAGAAAGAAAGGGGAATTGGCGTCAAACCCGGCGTTCTCGATAAGGAATTTTGAACTCCTGTTGAGAAACTGATAACGGAGCCGGGCCGTGATGGTCTCGAACGACGTATTGGACCACTGAACGAATACCTTGCTCTCACTCGTTTTGTTCGAGTCGAAGCGGTTGCGTTGCGTGTGCAGGAGATCAAAGCCGGAGCTGATCCGGTTATCGGTCGTCAGTCGATAGCCCGCCTCCACTCCGGGATTGTGTTTTGTGTACTCGTAGAAATGTCCTGCACAGGGGACGTTTACGTTCTGCGGAGAAGTGGTCCCTTCCTCAAAGCAGGCGAGACCGCTTACCGTCGTGTTGAACACCACGTCGGTCGACCTGTTGGAGCGGCGGTAGTACCGGTAATAGGTGCGTGTGTCCAGTTTTCTTGTCGGCACCGACGCGAGAGAAGCCGTCGCAGTCACGTTGCGCACTTTGCCTTCGAAGGTCGGAGCGCTGGGGTTGGTAGGACTCAGAAGGTCTGAGTTGGCGGTATTCAGAACGGCGCCAATCATGTCCTGGCTGGCGGTGACCTGGTCAAACGTCACCCTGCCCGAGAGAGTCGAATTCCAGAACAGCTGCCGCAGCATGCCGTTGGCGCCGATGCGGGCATAGTAGTTGTCCGGCGCAAAGGTTGCGGTATCGGTCCCGAAACCGAAGAACGGGTTCTGAAAGCTGAGAAGGGTATGGTCGTTTTCGAAATCGCTTTGCAGCACGCTGACAGAAGCATGGCCGCGGGGTGTCTGATACCCACCTTCCAGCAGGACGTTGTAAGTCCGGTAATCCACGGGATACAACACATCAGTGAATCCATTGCCCGGGCTTGTGCCGAGAGCGACGGCGTAATTGCTGATCCCGTCCTGCTTCGCCTGGTCCGTTTCCAGCAGAAAATACCACGGGGATCCGTGGGAGAATTCGAAGGCCCCGCCGATGTTCCGCCGCTTGATGGCGTAATCAAAGGATCTCCAGGGCGAGACAGCCGAATTCGCCAGTTCCACCGGCACGTTCGAGAAAAGCGTCAGGTTCGAAGATCCGGGATTGATGTACGGCGTACGGGCACCGTCCGGACCGAACCCGAAGTTGTGGGTCAGCCAGTCGCCACGCACGCTGTACTTGAACTCATTGTACATTCCTCCCCGGAACTGGATGAACATGTCGTCCCGTCCGAGATTCTCGCCGTATCCGTCGTGGAAAAATCGGCTGCTGCGGCTGCGGTACTCGAAGACTCCGAAGGCCCCGTCGGACAGGTCGCGGTACTCGCTGGCCTTTGAGGAATCCTGAGAAGTCAATCCCGACCCGATGCCTCCCACGGAGAAACTACCCTCCACTCTGGTTTCGCCTTCATCCTGAGCGAGCGACATTCCAGGAACGGCAAACATGCTCGCGATAAGTAAAAAAAGGAACTTTGCTTTCATGGAGCCTCCTTATCGTGTGAGGAATTTGCCGCGCGTGGACGGAGCGTTGCTGCCGTGAATTGCGTTATGGCAATTCAGGCACGACCTGGCGACGAAGCGGGTGTTGGGGGTTCTCACCGTCGAACCGCCAAGACGGATGAATCCCTGATCTCCACTGTACGCGGTCCCTGGATGCCGGGACCAGTCGTGGCAGTCCTGGCACAGATTCGGAACCTTCTCGTTCAGCAGCTTTGCGTGGGACGAGCCGTGCGGAGCGTGGCACGAAAGGCAGTTCTCCTCCACAGCCGGATGCTGGAACAGGAACGGGCCCCGCTTCTCCGCATGGCAGCTTTCGCACTGCACGTTTACGGTTTCATGTTTGATCATCCCCGGACTTATCGAGCCGTGCGGATTGTGGCAACTGGAGCAGGTGACTTTTCCCTCTATGATGGGATGATGTGACGGCTTGTTGATCTGGACGCGGGTCTGTTTATGGCAGGTGATACAGGTCTCGTACTCAAACTGCCGCTCGGTGTTGACGAAAGGATTCGTTGAGGGGTCTTTGCGGGTGATCGCGATCGTCGATCCGCGAGGCGGTTTGGCATGAACGGCATGACAGTCGTTGCAGCGCACGTCATTGCGCCCGTGGCGCCCTGTCTCCCAGAAGGCAAGGTGCCGATTGCCGGCGTGGCAGCTCATACAGGCTTCAGTCTGTTGCCTCGCGGGAACGGCCCCTTTGTCGAAGCGCACCGGGTGCTTGTGCTGCGACGGATTGCTCTCATGCTGGATATTGATACCGTGGCAGGCGGCACAAGCCTCGCCCCGACCCACTGGAGATCCGGGGTCGGCGCCCGCGCCGTGCTTGGTTTCCAATATTCCCGCCTGGTCCTGGTGGCAACGCAGGCAATCCATACCTTTTTCAGCCTGCGCCAAAACATCCTCGCCCGATGCAGTCAGGACGAGAAAGGAGATGAGTACTACCGTGGAAATCAAAACAGAACGAATAACCATGCGGTTTGCTCCTCTTATCAGCATCTACAGCATCTACTGCGCCCCCTTTATACGGCATTAAGGGACGCTGTACAAAACGAAAAATGAATTAGTTCAAGTTATAGTTACGATTCGGCTTAACCCTCCTCAGCCAGTACGGAGAAACGCCTTGCAGCCGCTCAGTACAAAGTACGGATGTATCCGTATTTTCCCCGGATATGGATATCCGGCCCGGGCGGACGGCGGACGGCAGGATTAGCAGATTTAATGGAAATGTCGGCGTCGCCCATCACCCGCCGCTGCCTCCCGTTGCCATCATTACAATTGCGGCTGTTCCCCGCGTCAGGCATAATTACACTCACTTTCGTCGGTGCTCGCAGCAAAGGGGGCTGGACAATCCGTGAAATCAGATCTGCAGCCGCAGAAGGCGTTCGCCGCCACGGCAGTCGTGCTTTCAGGCCTGGCGTGGATCGGCGCACATAACTATCTCATCTTCCATGCCCTGACCGAACTGTTCGCCATCACCGTGGCGGCGGCCATTTTCGTAATCGCATGGAACGCCCGGGACAGCATTGATAACGGCTATCTTCTCTTTCTCGGAATCGGCTGCATATTCATCGCGATCCCCGACCTGTTACACACGCTGGCCTACCAGGGAATGGGGGTGTTCCCCGGATACGACGCCAACCTTCCCACCCAGCTCTGGATTGTCGCCCGCGGGCTGCAGGCTCTCACTTTTGTTGCGGCGGCATTTTACCTCGATCGCCGAGTCCGGCCGTTTCTGACGATAGCAGCATACAGCGGAGCCCTGGCTCTTCTATTGTTATCAATTTTCGTATTCCGTATTTTCCCCGAGTGCTATGTCGAAGGCCATGGTCTGACCGAGTTCAAGATAAACGCCGAATACGCGATCTGCGCCGTTCTGGCACTGGCTTTCGTCCGGCTGTGGCTGAAGAGACGCAAATTCAACCGGCAGATCCTGCTGCTGTTGTACGGCGCGATTCTGGCCACGATTCTCTCCGAACTGGCCTTCACCAGATATATCACTGTATTCGGCAATTTCAACATGGCCGGACATCTTCTTAAGATCGTTGCGTTCCTTTTCCTGTACAGGGCGATCGTTCACACAGGTTTCCGGCAGCCATACGAACTGCTGTTCCGCAGTCTCACCGAAAGTGAGCGCAAGTTCCGGTCGGCGGTCGAATCGAACATCATCGGGGTAGTATTCACAGACCTGATTACCGGGACGGTCACGGAAGCCAACGATGAATTCCTCAGGATCATCGGCCGGACAAGGGAAGAGCTGGAACAAGGCAAGATCAACTGGAAGGAGATAACTCCTCCCGAAAGTCTCGTCCGGGAAGAGGTGGCACTGGCGTCGCGCCTCTCCTCGAAAGAGAGCGTGCCGCTGCTGGAAAAGGAATACATCCGCCGGGACGGCAGCCGGGTTCCGGTCATCATAGGAAATGCGTTTATTGGAGATTCCCGGCGGCGACTGGTGAGCTACGTGCTCGACAACACAGCACGCAAAGAGGCGGAGCAACAGTTGACGGAGCTCAACGAGTCGCTTGAAAAACGTGTGCGTGAACGGACGGCTGAGGCGGAACGTAGGGCATTTCAGCTGCGCGAACTGGCCACGGACCTCACCCTGTCGGAGCAGCGGGAGCGCCAGAGGCTGGCCATGGTCCTTCACGACGGACTTCAACAGATACTCGTTGCCGCCAAATTCAGGGTTGCAATGCTCGAGCGCGAGAAAGACCTCGGAAAAGCCGCGACGGAGATATCGGGACTGATTGACGAGGCGATCCAGACATCGCGCTCCCTGACTGCCGAACTCTGCCCTCCGATTCTGTATCGGGGAGGACTGGTAGCCGCACTGGAATGGCTCGTCCGCTTGATGGAAGAAAAGCACGGCCTCAGTGTGGAATTCATCTCGCATCCGGCAGAGAGTCTTCCCGAGGAAATTGCCGTAATGATTTTCCGGTCTGTCCGCGAGCTCCTTTTCAACGTGGTCAAACACGCGGCGGTGAAGACCGCCCGTATGGAAGTGAAACAGCAGGATGGATGCATCCGGTTGGAGATTTCGGATGAGGGAGCCGGCTTCGACCCCGGAAGGATCAGCGCAGGAAACAAGCACGGAGGGATGGGCTTGTTCAGCATCAGGGAGCGGCTTGGTTTTCTGGGCGGAAGAATGGAGATTGAAAGCGCTCCCGGACAGGGGAGCCGTTTCACGCTCATCACTCCGCTCCTGCGGTCCGCGATGGAGCACTCCGCCAGCCCAACCCTGGGCTGATATGGAGTGACCGTGTCAAGTGCTAATTTACGATTTTAGTAAGGCACTATTTTCATTTTGGCTAAACCTTTGGATTCTTAAATCAGCCAATGAACGGAACAGGAAACCGAATTCGGCAACGGCGACGATAATCACTCTGATATTCGCGGATCGATACACACGCATGACAATGAATTCGTCGGGAGCTGCCTCAGTCTTTGATCGTGGATTCTGGTTTCCCATACCAACAAAGCCCAGTCGAGGATTCTCCGTTTCGTAATCCGGGCTTTCGGTTTCCTGTACCATTCATTGGCCTTCTGTTTCGTTCTTACTAAGAAATATCTCTGGTAAGGCCTGTGGGACATTTTCCATCAGGCCAGGCTAGTGTTTACGCTGTAACTTGACCTATCGCCCAGATGAACCCTGCTAATTCCCGAGCTACTGCGACGGCTGCCTTCCGTCGGTCTTTCCCCCGGTTGATCAAATGTCTGAATTTGTGATTCAGTCTCCGATCGGCTTTTCGTGCAATTTCCAGAATCTCAGGCGGTAGTCCTTCCCTTCGTTTTTGTATCGTCTTCCCGCTGGCAGCGCCACGCTGATAGTTCCATGCGCTTTCGATCAGTACCCTCCGTAGATGACTGTTCCCGGTTCTTGTGATCCCACCTCTACGTTCCCTATCTCCGGAACTTTCTTCGCTCGGAACCACTCCGATAGCCGCCATGAAGGCCGATGCATCTTTGAATCGACGGAGATCCAGAGCCTCCGCGATTATGGTCATCGCTGTCAGAACCCTCACCCCTTTGAGTGCTATGAGATAACGAACACGTCGCCGATATAATTCCTGGTCTGCTATTCCCTCGATAATTGTCTCAAGCTTCTTCAAGCGCTCGGTCTCTTCATCGAGCGCCAACCGGTACTCATCGAGGACTGATTGGTCCTTGTTGTCATCGAAAGTAAGGCTCTTAATCCATCTCAGGTGGCCGACTCCCCAGTTCTTTCCTCCGATGAACCTAAGTCCACGTCTCGTGAGAAATCGAACTAATCGATGGCGAGCCCTCTGCTGGTCTTCTAGCGCATCCTCCCGAGCTCTCATCAGATCTCGCAAACTCTCTTGTTCTTTCTCTGGGATAGCGATGGACGTGAGTTCTCCCGCCCGATAGAGCCTAGCCAATGATTTTGCGTCCAGCCTGTCAGTCTTCACCCTTTTGCCCGATCGTCGTGGCGTTAACGATGGAGCTGCGATGTCGCAGCAAATGCCGTGCCTGCTCAGAAAGCGATGCAGATGGTACCCGTTGATTCCAGCCTCATACACACAGCGCACGCCAGGCAGCTCTTTCAATTTTCTGGCCAAGCGACCCAATCCGGTACTATCGTTGGCGAAAACCAGTTCGTCGCGCGGATTGCTTTCCTGTCCATAACAAATAGCTATGTTCAGCTTATTTAGTGAATCGTCTATCCCAACCCAAGTGATACAATTGCTCATGATCGGTCTCCTCATGTATTTTGGCTCTGTAGCTTCAGTCGACCTGACATCAGCTATAACCCACGATTCTACATGTCGAGGCCGGTCACTCCATAATGGGCTATGATACCGGATCATGAGAACATTGCTCGTTTTCGCCTGGCTGCTGGCCTTTGCCTCGTCCGGCGCCGCCGACACGTACAAACGCCAACCGGCCGTCGACGTGCTTCACTACCAGATCTCGCTGGAATTCACCGACGCCTCCGATTCGATCGAAGCGACAGTGACGCTTCACGTCCACATACGCGAGGAAGAGACCCCGGACATGTGGCTCGACTTTGAAGGAATGGCGATCGACGGACTCAGGGTCAAAGGGATCGAGACGCCTTTTCAGTACGGCGATGGCCGCATTAAATTCAGATTCCCCGGAAACACTGCAAGGCATGACATCGTTGATGTGGAGGTGCGCTACCATGGCGTTCCCGCCAGGGGCCTGGTTATCGGCAGAAACAGCTATGGCCGCAGGGTCTTGTTCACAGACAACTGGCCCGATCACGCCCACTACTGGCTTCCCTCGATCGACCATCCGTCCGACAAGGCAACGGTTGAGATGAGCGTGACGGCGCCCGACCGGTATGATGTGGTCGCCAACGGGTTCCTTGCGGAAACCGTCTCGCTGAACGATGGACGCAGACGGAGCCGCTGGACAGAAACCTCGGCTATCCCCACCTACAGCATTGCAGTCGGAGTCGCCGAATTCTCAATCGTGCACGAAGAAGCTTCCGGGGTGCGGCTTGCATGGTATTCCTTTCCCCAGGACGCTGAAAGCGCAGGGCAAAAATTCAACCGCACGGCTCTGATCCTTACCTATTTTACGGAACTCATAGGTCCCTACCCCTACCGAAAACTCGCGCAGGTTGAATCCGTCATGAGGATGACCGCGATGGAAAACGCAAATACTATTTTCTATCGGGAGTCTCTGTTCAGGACCGGACAGGCGTCGGACGAGCCGATTCCCCACGAAATCGCCCATCAGTGGTTTGGCAACTCCGTGACGCCGGCCGACTGGGACCATCTCTGGCTGAGCGAAGGATTCGCCACCTATTTCGACGCGCTGTTTCAGGAGCGGCTCAGAGGCGCCGACGCGCTGAGATCTGCAATGCTGGAAATGGAAAAGAGGGTCAAAGGATTTCATCTCGCACGCACGGTTCCGATAATCGATGAAACCCGGACTGACCTGATGAAGAAACTCAATCCGCTGAATTACGAAAAGGGCGCCTGGGTCCTTCACATGCTGCGCGGACTGCTCGGAGACAGTTCTTTCTTTGAGGGAATACGCCGGTTCTACCGTTACCATCAGGAAGGCAGTGTGCTCAGCGACGACTTCAAAAGAGTGATGGAATCGGTCAGTGGAAGAGACCTCGACGGCTTCTTCAGGCAATGGCTTCACCGGCCGGGATGGCCGGAGTACCACATGACGTGGCGCTGGATAGAGGAGTCGGAGGAACTCGTTATCTCGGTCTCACAGGCGCAACGGGCCGGGCTATTCGATGTGTTTACGGTGATCGAAATTACGCAGGCTGACGGAGGGGAGCCGGTCAGACTCAAAGTCCGGCTGAACGAGGAGAGCCATACGTTTCGCATACCGGCTGCACACGAGCCGGCTTCGGTCGAACTCGATCCCGACGTATGGTTGCTGAAATCAGTCTACAAAGCGCATTGACCTGTCATGGGCAGGAGCAGGCACAACGGAGGTTCCGGCCGCGGCCGGAACCTCCGTTGAGAAGCTAAGACTGGAGTTTCACGACGTCCTGAGCCTGATATCCCTTAGGCCCTTTGGCCACATTGAACTCTACGTGGTCGCCTTCGTTCAAAGATTTAAAGCCAGTGGCTTGAATAGCGGAATGGTGCACGAAAACATCATCCCCGGAATCGCGCCGGATGAATCCGTAGCCCTTTTCATTGTTAAACCACTTAACTACGCCTTGTTCTTTCATTTTTCCTCTTATTTACATCGAAAAAAACCTGCGGGGCACGCAGGGTACATTTTAACTGTCTGTTTTCGTTCCATTTAACCTAAGGGAGGACGAAACCAAACGGTGGGGTAAACCACCTCAGACTCTCAAAGACTCTCCACGAAGGGCACTGTCCCTGTTTTAAGTCGTCCTCGAATATACATGCTCATTTATTAAAATGCAACTTTTAGTCAGAAAAATGAGAGAAGCGACCGGAGTCGGCATCATGCATAAAATGTGCCGCTTGCGCCGGGGTTGAACGCACTCGCCGACAGGTTCGGAACTGATACCCCTTCGTGGGCCCACGACAGGACATAAGAACTTTAATATTGTTGTCCGCAAGGGAGCGCGGGTGGCGCGACGCGGTCACGGTTACGCCTCAAAGGTGCCCGGCCCTGCGACCTTTTCAGGCGGCTCCTTCAATCCTCCCGGGAGACACTCCGGACATGGGCAGAGTTTGCGCAGGTATTCGAATGTGTAGATGCCGGTGTCATGTCCGTCGCTCCATCCGAACTGAAGTGCGTAGTTCCCCACCGGCGCGACGCTGAGACGTTCGATGGTAGAGGGAATGTCTCCATGGCGGATCCTGCGTCGGCCGGAGAACTCCTCCACGCAGGAGGCGCACATGCAGTTCTCGCGCAGGTACCACGAAGGATAAGAACTGAAATGGCCGTCATTCCAGGTCACATCGGTCTGGGTAGGGCTCACGCGCTTGACAAGCGTCGGTGCGGGATGTCGCAAAGTAGGTATTCCTCCTTCCGTGGATGTATCGCGGGTTTGTGTCAGGAGACGCCGACGGCGCCTGCGATACTCTGGTTAAGAGCCTCGTTCATTTTCTCAAGCAGGACTTCTTTCGGCTCAAACCCTGTTATTCTCAAATTTACTATTTCCTTTCCGTCGGGACGAAGAAAAACCAGCGTCGGCACTCCGAGCGCCCCGTATTTCTTCCGGAGGGACTCCGCTTTCGGATCGCCTGCCGACGTGAGATCGACCTTGAGCATCACGAACTCCCTCGACCGTTCGATCACTTCCGGCGTCGAAAACGTGTGGGTGTCGAGTTCCTTGCAGGGAGCGCACCAGTCGGCATAGAAGTCGATGAATACCGGTTTCCCTTCACGCGCAGCTTCCTTAAGAATCTCGTCCGAATAGGGGAGCCAGCGTATGGACTGGCCGGAGTCCACCTGATTCGAAAGAGAGCCGCGGCTCACCGCGCTGGTCTCCAGGCCCGTGACGGCGGCATAGAGGGCGGCGCCGAAAAATACCGCACCGACGAGATTGCGCACGAAGGCGAATGTCCTTCCCGAAGACGCGACCCGGTCGATCCATGCCAGATATATGCCGGCCAAAAAGAGAATCAGGGCCAGCGCAAGGTTGTAAGCCAGTCTGCCGGGGAACAGCGGCTGGAGGAAATACACGGCCATGGCCAGAAGCACAAATCCGAACAGTTTCCTGATCCAGACCATCCATGCGCCGGACCGCGGCAGCCGATGGATGCTTCCCGAGAAGAAAGCCAGTACCACGAAAGGGAGCCCGAGCCCGAGCGACAGGACAAAGAACAACCCGAAGCCCAGCATGGCATTCCCCTGGTTCCCTACGTAGGTGAGAAGACCCAGTACGAAAGGTCCTATGCAGGGGGCGGCGACAATCCCGACCGTGAGACCCATCAGGAGAGTTCCCCCGAATCCCTTCTGCGAGCCGCCCGCCAGGCGGTTCAGAAATCCGGGCAACCGCAATTCGTACACGTCGAACATGCTCAGGGCCAGCAGTACCATGACCAGGGCGATTCCCGCAAGCACCGGCGGATACTGGTATGCGCCGCCGAACAACCCTCCGGTCATGGCGGCGACGACTCCGAGCACCGAATACGTGACGGCCATTCCGATTACGTACAGTAAGGAATGAAGAATCAGGTTCCCTTTCTTTCCCTGGGCCTGCCCCCCGAAGTAGGTAATCGTGATAGGAATCATGGGGTAGACGCAGGGAGTGAGATTGAGGGCGAGGCCGCCGAGGAAGACGAGCGAGAAGGTCACGAGCAGGCGTCTGTCGTCGAACGGCGACGAGGCAACCTCATTCTCGCCGGCAGGGGATTCGATCTGAAGCGCCACCGTCTCCGGCTTTCCGTCAAGCCTGAAGCTGAAGGACTCGCTTACAGGCGGCAGGCAGACATTGTCATCGCACGCCTGGTATCGGATTTTCCCCCGCACAGGGATTGACAGATCGGCTTCGCCCGAAGGGATCACTTCAACCGCAATTCTCACCGTTCCATCGTAGACGGCCATTGGCGTGTCTGAGACGTTCAGCATTCTGGGAGGAGCGGGTGGAAACTCCGGCTTTCCGAAAGTGACACCCTGCTGCGGTTCGAGCTCGAGCGTTGTCGGGATGAGAAAGTCCTGCAACGGGACGTTGGAGTTGATGTGATACGACTCCGATATTGCCAGTTCAACCGTCATCACTGCGGGCTTGCCCGGTTCGAATCCTTCGGCGGGAGGGATGGCCTTTACAGTTACAACCGAATCGGCGGCGTGCACGGCGCCCATACAGAGAGTGATCGAAACAACAAGTACCGCCAGAAGAGATTTCATAGCACGGAATTATATCAGAAGGAGGCGGGCCGGAGGCGACATGGAAAAGGATTAGTATTCGGGTTCCGACCATGTTCGTGCTATTTTGCCAGCCATGGCCGAGCCCGGATCGAGTCTGGCAATCGAAGAGAATGTTGCACTGGCGCCTTTTACAAGCATCGGCGTGGGCGGGCCCGCCCGATTTCTGGCCAGAGCCCGGTCGGAGGAACACATACTTCAGTCGCTGCTGTTCGCGGAAAAACGTGGGTGTCCGGTTTTTGTCCTGGGGGGCGGCAGCAACATCCTGATCTCGGATTCAGGTTTTCCGGGACTGGTCGTGAAGGTGGAACTCGGGGGCATCCGGGCGGCTGCCGACGGCCGCGTATCGGCAGCTGCAGGCGAAGATCTGGACACCCTTATCCGGCTCTGCATTGACAAGAACCTTGCCGGACTCGAGTGCCTGAGCGGCATCCCGGGCACCGTCGGCGGCGCTCCCATCCAGAACGTCGGAGCCTACGGAGACGAGGCGGGAGAAGTAATCTCTCTGGTGCGCGTGTTCGACCGCCGGAGTAACCGCATCCTGGAGCTGGGGGCGTCCGACTGCCGCTTCGGTTACCGCTCCAGCATCTTCAATACTGAAGAGAGAGAACGTTACATCATTCTCGAAGTGGAGTTCGCCTTGCGTCCCGGCGGGACTCCGCATCTCAGGTACGAGGAACTGCGGCGACGCTTCGCCGCCAGATCCTCTATTCCGTCGGTCGGTGAGGTCCGGGAGGCGGTGCTTCAGATCCGCAGGAGCAAGGCAATGGTGTTGAGTGAAAACGATCCCGATTCAAGGAGCGTAGGGTCGTTCTTCAAGAACCCCGTGCTGGATTCCGACCAGGCCGACCGGGTAGAGCAGGCCGCAAGGAGACGCGGACTGCTTCGTACTTCCGAGCGGATCCCGCGTTTCGTGATCGGGCCGGGGAAACAGAAGCTGCCTGCCGCGTGGCTCATCGAACGCGCCGGCTTCAGTAAAGGATACTGCTGCGGGCGCGCTGCGATCTCGGGCAAGCACGCTCTCGCGCTTATCAACCGAGGAGGAGCTTCCGCGGAGGAAATCCTCACCCTGATGCAGCGCATTCAGGAGCGGGTGAGGGAAACCTTCGAAATAGATCTTCGGCCGGAGCCGGTTTTCGTCGGATTCTGATCGTGTCTCTCGCGCCATGCTGTGCGCAAATCCTTAAATGCCTTGTACGACCCTGATTGTTACGGCAATAATATAGGTTCTTGAAAATCCGAAAGGAGAGACAATGGGAAAGGCAATCGGGCTGGGCTGCCTGGCAGTGATCGTAATCGCGGCCGTCGTTCTGGGAATTTCGGCTTGGGGTACTTATAACGGTCTTGTCACCGCCCAGCAGGATGTTGAGGCGAAATGGGCCCAGGTTGAGAACGTCTATCAAAGGCGTGCTGATCTTATTCCCAACCTGGTAGCCACGGTAAAGGGCTATGCTGCTCACGAAACCGAGACGCTCCAGGCCGTGACCGCCTCGCGCGCCCAGGTCGGTTCGATACAGGTCACCCCGGAGATTCTCAACAACCCGGCGGAGTTTCAGAAGTTCCAGCAGGCACAGGCGGGGTTGACGGGCGCGCTTTCCAGGCTGATGGTAGTGGTGGAACGCTATCCGGACCTGAAGGCAAACCAGAATTTCCTTGAACTGCAAAATCAGCTGGAGGGGACGGAAAACCGAATAAGCGTCGAACGAATGCGTTTCAACGAGTCAGCGCAGGCCTACAACACGAGAGTAATGCGCTTCCCGTCCAACATCTTCGCACGTCTGTTCGGATTCGAGAGGAAGGCCTATTTCCAGGCTGCGCCGGGAAGCGACCAGGCCCCGACTGTCGATTTCAGCAAGTAAGGTCTTTGAAATGTCCCGTTTTGTCATCTTTATAGTTCTGCTCCTGTCTCAGTGCCTGGGGGCGCTCGCCATTGAGGTTCCCAAACTGGAGAGGCGCGTGACGGACCTGGCCGGGGTTCTGACCCCACAGCAGGTTGCCGCACTCGAAGCGAAACTGAAGAACCTGGAGGACACCGATTCAACGCAGGTTGCCGTCCTGATCATTCCCAGTCTGGAAGGAGAGTATCTTGAAGGATACTCAATCAGAGTAGCGGAACAGTGGAAACTGGGGCAGAAAGGTCGCGATAACGGCGCGATCCTGCTCGTGTCGATCCAGGACCGGGCCCTGCGGATTGAAGTCGGCTATGGGTTGGAAGGGACCCTGACCGACCTCCGAAGCGGCCGCATCATTCGCAATGAAATCATCCCGCGATTCAGACAGGGAGATTACTACGCCGGAATAGATGCAGGAGTAACTGCGATCATCGAGACTGTCAGGGGAACTTACCAGGGAAGGCCCGCCGAAGGGCGTCGTTCCTCGAGGCGGGAACCCGGAGGCCTGTTTAACATCCTCATTGTCCTGCTATTTCCGTTGCTCTGGATTCTGAGCGTAACGGGGAAATGGGGAGGTGGAATAATAGGAGCAGGAGCGGGAATGCTGCTGCCATATACCCTGATCGGCCAAAGTCTTGTTCTGGCCCTGATCGGAGGAGTCGTAGGAGGACTCCTTGGCATGGTTTTCGGGGCGATGGTCCGCGCAGGGGCCCGTTCGGGCGGGACCCGGGGAGGCCCGTTTTTCTGGGGCGGAGGATTTCCAGGCGGCGGCGGAGGATTTGGTGGCGGAGGTTTCTCCGGCGGTGGAGGTGGATTTGGTGGAGGCGGCAGTTCCGGCCGATGGTAGGGAGGGACCATGAAATTCCTGACCGACGAGGATAAGGACGCAATCAAGGCGGCGATCGAAAAAGCGGAATCGGGGACTTCCGGAGAGATAGTGTTTACCGCCGCCAACGCATCAGCGAATTACCGGCACGCAACTCTGCAGGGAGCGGTCATCGGCATGGCAGTTGTAACTGCGGTCTTTCTTATGCTGCCGTTTTCCCATACCCCGACGACCCTCCTGTGGACGGAATTCATCTCTTTCGCTGTTTTCTATTCCCTTCTCCCCTACGTTCCGTGGCGCAGGTGGATCATATCTGAGAAGGAGATGGATGCACGTGTCAAGGAAGCGGCCTTCATGCAGTTTTACGCCAGCGGCCTGTACAGGACGCGTGAGGCCAACGGAATCGAGATCTATCTCTCGATGCTGGAAAGAGAAGTCGTGGTCATCGCAGACCGCGGGATTCACGCCAAGATGGGCGACCAGCACTGGCAGCACGTGCGGGACCAGATTATCTCCGGCATAAAGGCCGGAAATGTTCGAGGCGGGATATGCGCTGCAATCGAAAGCTGTGGAAAGGCGCTCGCGCAGCACTTCCCTCCCCGTCCCGACGACGTAAATGAGCTGCCGGACCAGATCATCCACCGTCCCCTGAGACCGGAAGCGCCGTAGAGGCAGAGGACGGAGGAGGATTGTGGTAGTATCCTGCTGTTCAATTGAGTTTTTGTTGAGGTAATCATGCCGATTTTTGAGTACAGATGTCTGAAATGCGAATCCGAGTTTGAGAAGCTCGTTTTCGGAGGATCTGAAGACGGCGTCAGCTGCCCCGACTGTAGTTCAGCCAAAGTCGAGAGACTGTTCTCGAGCTTCAACGGCGTGTCCCGGTCAACTGACGGCAGCACCCGCTCTATGTCATCCGGCTGCTCTTCCTGCAGCTCTTCCAGCTGCGCAAGCTGCAAGAGCGCCTGACGGGCAAGCAGCTCTTACGGGTCCGAACCGGCAATTTCTCTGAAGCTCGACCGCAGGGCGGGGATCAATCCTGAGGCCATTCGGACAGCTGCCCTGTTATACGCGATCCGGCTACCGTCTCCGATGTCTATGCCCGGAGTTCCGAAGGAGACGGCGCCGCCGGCTTCGACAAGATTCGCCAGCAGCACAGTGCCTTCTATTCCCTGCCCGGTGCCGGTCATCCGGAAATTCCCCGATCCCATCACGATAACGAGGCCCGTGTAGCTGCACGGGCCGGAGCATGAAAAATCTCCCGTAACTATAAGGATTCCTCCGCCGGACAGTCCTCCTGGGGCATCAAGGTTACCGTACACGATTGTCACCTTCGGGTCCTGTCCGGGAGCGTTCCACTCCCTTGCCGCATCATAGGCTCCAAGAAAAACCGGGCTTCCGGATAACCAGTGCTGATCGCCGTCAAGGCGGACGTCGGCAAAGCGCGGCGCCTTCCTGTGAATGAAATCCCAAAGGAAAGCGGGATCGAGCAGCAGCCGCCGGTTTTGATCGGAACCGATCCGGGCCGTTATGTCTTCCACTGAAGGTTCGGGCAATTCTCCCCCCGTGATTCTCCCCGGCGGCCCGGAGGCCGCCCTGATATCCTGGGCCGGATGAAGAGAGTCGAACGGGTCCGTATCGATCGTACCGATACCCGGCGAAAGGCCTCCGGCGATTTCATACTCGCCGACAAGGGAGGCGTTGATCTGCGTTCCCGCAATCACAAGTGCGGGTCCTGCATCGAAGCCGGTCATCCTCTTGTTCCGGCTTTCAAAGATCGCAACGGCGTTGAGACGTCGGACTCCTCCCATCGTTACGGCCGCCGTTCTTGCGAGGCCCATGGAGCGTACGATCACGATTCCGTCACCATCCACAAAAGGGGAGTCGGAGGGATCCGCGGCGAGTTCAGAGGGATCGCCGTTGTTGTCCGTCACCTTCACAAAATAGCGCGACACGAGAGCTATTCCAGTGCCGGCAGGATCGGGAGCCATCAGCCCGATTCCGCCCGACGGGATGAGCGGTGTTCCGTGGCTGCCACCGAAACGACCGGTACTGATGACGCCGTCATCGGGCGCCGAAACGGGCGCCGGAGCACTGATGTCGAGCGAGAGGGCCGCCTCGAGCGAGAGAGGGTTGCGGAATTCAAAGCTCCTTGCCTGTGAAAGATAGGAACTGTCGGGGTTGAAGGTTCCATCCGGTCCCCTGAGAACGTCGTCGGGATCGACGCCCCGCAGCAGAGCGGCGGCGTGATCGAGCCCCGCCAGCGCCGCGTACGTCGCCTGAATCTGCGACTCGAAATTGCTGCCGATAAGGATTCCCGTGGTCGCGTTAAGGGCCGTGTAGAGCCCGAGGATGGTCAGGAGCGAAAGTGCGACGAGCGTGACCAAAAGCGCAGCCCCGGTCTCATCGCCGGCAGTAGAATCAGGCATGACGAAATCCCTCCGTCCGGGATGTTTCGCAAGCCGCCGGTTTATTTCATTCACCTGGCACGACATCAGATTGCGCGAGATGGGGAGATATGATAAGGATAGTGTTTTATTTTCAAACAGCTCAGCAGGCTTGGAGTAGATCAATGTCAAAATCTGCAGCAACGGCATCATACAGCATCGTACTGTCTATAATGGCGGCGTTGTTCCTGACCACACAGTCGGGATGTCTGTTCAGGAACAGCAAACCGGCCCAGCCGGCGGTCGCACAGCAATTCCAGCTCGCGCTGCTCCCCTTCAGCGTTCCGGAAGGGAACAAGGAGCTTCAGTGGACAGCGATGGCGGCCCCCATCCTGATGATGAAAGCGGCTGAACATTGGAAAGAACTCGAGATCCTGCCGCTTTACGAGACAATGCCGGCAACAATCGAAACGGCCGGAGCGTCACGTATTCTGGATGAGGAGTCTGCGGCGACGATTGCAACCTGGGTGTCGGCCAAATGGTCGGTGTTCGGGCAAGTTGCTCCAGCTTCGGGAAACCGGGTATCGGTTATAGTCGACTTCATCCCGGCCAAGCGCAATCAGGTGGCATTCAGGTACATGAAGACATGGAGAATGAGCACGATCGGATTGGGTTTTCGTGAAGCGTACAGTCAGTTCCTGCGTTACATGGCCGTAGTTCCGTCACAACCGCGGCGCAGGGGAGAGCCGTCAATGACGGCGATGAGGGAGCTGGCCGAAGCGCTGGACCTTGAATATGGCTGGTCAGTCGAGGCGCAGCCGGGAAAAGCCCAGGAATTCGTGTCGGACCTGCTCAAGACGGATCTCCGGCTGGCAAAACACCTGTTCAATCCTGTGATCTACCCGGCTCTGGCTGAAGCGAAGTAACGGCTACATTTCCACCCACTTCCCATGACCTTCCCAGACCCGGAGGGTGAACGGGAACTTGATGTGTTCACTCAGCTTAGCCTTGATAGACTCGCAGATGTTTTCAACCGAAGGATACTCGAGGATATCGTTGAGGGTCTTGTGGTCGAAGAAGCTGAGGGCTTCCTTGATGGACCTTTTCAGTTCGCCGAAATCGATGATCATGCCGGAACGCTTTTCGCCTTCGATGATTACCTCGATCTTATAGGTATGGCCATGCAGAGAACCGCACTTGTCGTGCCCCGGCAGGAAATGAGCGCAATCGATATAGTCTATAACGCCAAGCTTCATCAGACCTCCTGTTCGGATCCATGACACAGATGAACATCGTGAACTTACATAGTACCACCCGGGAGAGTGCGACCGCCACGTGCCATTGACAGAGTGAAGCTGCTTTGCTAAATTCCCAGTTTGATTGTAGGCTCGCCCTGGCCTTTGCCTCTCCGGCTGCAGTTTTCATAATATATCCGGGATACGACGTTCAGGTCGACAACTGCGAAAGTGGCGGAATTGGCAGACGCGCTGGACTTAGGATCCAGTCCCGCAAGGGGTGGGGGTTCAACTCCCCCCTTTCGCATCACGGTCGTGCGCGACCACTTGCAGTCCGGTTGTGCTGTTTGTAATGATTATTCAGGAAATCAAAATTTCTCACACAGGCAGGTACCAAGTTGACAGTAGAAATAGTTGAGGTAAATAGCTGCAAGAGAAACCTCGCGGTCGAAATCCCGGCCAGCGAAGTGGACCAGGAAGTCTCGAATCTGGCGCGCGAGTATGCCCGGAACGCCAAGGTACCCGGTTTCCGGCCGGGGAAGGCGCCGCTGAGCATCATCCGTCAGCGTTACGGCAGCGAACTGTGGAAGGATGCGACCCAGAAGATCATTGAACGCTGCTGGCGCGATGCGGTCGAGGAGCATAAGCTGCAGCCTCTGGCCGAACCGGTCGTGAAGGATATGGAGCACGAGCCGGGCAGTCCGCTCAAGTTCACCGTTGCGTTTGAGATCATGCCGCCGGTAGAGGTGAAGGAGTACAAGGGTCTCAAGGTCACGGTTCCCAGGAAGGAGATCGGTGATGAAGACGTCAACCGGTCACTCGAAATGATCCGTGAGCAGCATGCGCAGTATGTTCCGGCCGAAGGAGCGGAAGCGCAGGATGGACTGATTCTGACGCTGACGGTCGAATACAGAATCGGAGAAGACGACAACCCGATACGGGACGAAGGGGTGAGCTTCGAGATGGGGCATCCACGGACCGACACCGCCTTTGCGGAGCATCTGCGGGGAGCTAAAGCCGGGGAATCCAGAACTTTCGAGGTAGCGTACCCGGAAGATCATATCCCGGAGCGCTTTGCCGGCAAGAAAGTCTCGTACGATGTCACGGTAACGGATATCAAGAAGAAGGAAGTGCCCGAGCTGAACGACGAGTTCAGCAAAGACCTGGGCTACGAGGACGTGCAGACATTCACCCGCCACATCCGAGACGAATTGGTAAGGCAGGAGGAGGTCACTGCCGAAAAGAAGGCGAGGGAGATGCTGTTGGACACGATAGTTGAACAGCAGCCTGTCGACATCCCGGACTGCATGGTGCAGGATGAATTGGAGTCGCGCACGTACAGGATAGCGACCGACCTGGCGATTCGAGGGATTGACATCAATCAAGCTGCGATTGACTGGAAGAAGGTTTTTGAAGAGGAACGTCCTCGTGCAGAGCAAGCCGTGCGCAGGCACATCTTCCTGGATGCGATAGCCCGCCAGGAAGGGATCGAGGTGACTTCTGAAGAAGTGGACTCAGAGCTGGAGAAGATGTCTGCTGACACCGGGAAATCGGCTGCCGTGCTGCGCGCCCAGCTCGAAAAAGAGGGACGGATTCAGAGTCTTGAGAGGCACTTGCGCCAGAACAAGGCGCTTGATTTCATCTATCGCAATGCTAATATAAGCGTGGGGTGAAAGCATTGGCACTAATACCCATGGTGGTCGAACAGACCAATAGAGGTGAGCGGGCGTATGACATTTACTCCCGTCTCCTCAAGGACAGTATCATATTTCTTGGAACTCCGATTGACGACAACGTGGCAAACGTTGTCACCGCTCAGCTCCTGTTTCTTGAAGCCGAGGATCCGGATAAGGACATACACCTTTACATAAACTCCCCCGGCGGTTCCATTTCGGCAGGCATGGCCATCTACGACACCATGCAGTATATACGGCCTGACGTGTCTACTATCTGCATCGGGCAGGCGGCCAGTATGGGAGCGTTATTATTGGCAGCAGGCACTCCGGGGAAGCGTTTTGCCTTACCAAACTCCAGAATTTTGATCCATCAGCCATCTATGAGTGGGTTGGCCGGTCAGGCTACGGACATCGACATTCATGCGCGTGAGATCCTCAGACTTCGCGAAGCGATGAATGAGATCCTGGCCAAACATACGGGACAGAATCTCGAGCGCATCGAGAAAGACGTCGAGCGGGATTACATCATGACCGCCAGCCAAGCCAGAGAGTACGGGATTGTGGATCAGGTTATCTTGAGAAAAGAGTAGGGTAGTTAATCAAGTTACCCTGGAGGACTCCTTTGAGAAAAGATGACGAGAGAGATGATGTCTTAAGATGCTCGTTCTGCTCCAAGAGCCAGAACGACGTCAAGAAGCTCATTGCCGGACCGACGGTCTACATATGCGACGAGTGCGTCGATGTCTGCAACGAAATAATCGCAGACGACGTCGTCACTTCGCCGATCGGCGAGAAGTTGCCCAAGCCGCAGGAAATCAAGGAATTCCTTGACCTTTATGTGATCGGACAGGAGACGACAAAGAAGAAGCTGGCCGTCGCCGTCTACAATCATTACAAGCGCCTGGAGATTTCGAAGAAGAGAGGCGACCTTGAGCTGCAGAAGAGCAATGTGCTGCTCATAGGTCCCACCGGCACGGGGAAGACACTTCTGGCCCAGACTCTGGCCAGGATGCTCTCGGTGCCTTTTGCGATCGTGGACGCCACGACTCTCACAGAAGCCGGGTACGTCGGCGAAGATGTCGAGAACATCATCTTGAAGCTGCTGCAGAATGCAGGTGGCGACAAGGAGAAATGCCAGCAGGGCATCGTTTACATAGATGAAATCGACAAAATCGCGAGAAAAGACGAAAACCCGTCGATCACGCGGGACGTCTCGGGCGAAGGAGTACAGCAGGCGCTGCTGAAGATTCTCGAAGGGACGGTTGCAAATGTTCCCCCTCAGGGCGGCCGTAAGCATCCTCACCAGGAATTCATCCAGATTGATACGACCAATATTCTTTTCATCTGCGGCGGCGCCTTTGTCGGACTCGACAAGATCATCGAACGACGGATCGGAAAAAAGAGCATGGGGTTTTTAATCGGAGACAAGGCGGCAAAGGTCCTGAAGAGCCAGAAGAAAGACCAGACGGCGAACATACTGGAAACGTGCGAGCCGCGTGATCTTATCAAGTTCGGGCTGATTCCCGAATTCGTGGGCAGGCTGCCGGTGATCGGTTCCCTGTCGGAACTCGACCACGATGCGCTGGTCGAGATCCTCACGAAGCCCAAGAATGCCCTGGTACGGCAATATCAGAAACTTTTTGAATTCGAAAACGTCAAACTTAAGTTCACCGATGATGCAGTAGGGGCGGTCGCCGATCTCGCTCTGGACCGCAAGATGGGGGCCCGCGGGTTGAAAATCATACTTGAAGATCTTATGCTGGACGTTATGTACCAGTTGCCTTCACAGAAGAAGGTAAAAGAATTCATGATAACGCGTGAGATGGTGGAAAACAGAAGTATCGCCTTCGCGTTATTGGAAAAGGCCGGTTAACTTAAGCATGACAAACGAACTATCCCCCAAGAAAACAGAACGTCTCCCAATGATCCCGATCCGGGATGTGGTGGTTTTTCCCCACATGATGATCCCTTTTGTGATCGGGCGGCCCACTTCAGTGAGAGCCCTGGAGTTCGCCCTGGAGGGATCCAAGCGGATCTTTCTGGCGACTCAAATGGACGCTTCCGTTGATGAGCCGAAGGCTTCTGATATCTATGCTGTCGGGACCGTAGCGGCTATCGTCCAGAGCGTCAAGCTCTCTGACGGAAACATCAAGGTGCTCGTCGAAGGCGTGCAACGGGTCCGGGCTCTCCGGTACTCCAACGATCCGGGATTTTTCGTCGCCGATGTCGAACTGCTTGAAGAGACTTCGACCTCGAGCGCACGCACCAACCTTCTGATCAAGCGGCTGCAGACCGTTTTCGAACAGTTTTCCAAGCTGAGCCATCACGTCAACTACGACGCAATCCTGAACGCGATGAAGACGCTCGAGCCGTCGAAACTGGCGGACAACATCTGCGCCAACCTCCCTATCGGGATCGAGGAAAAGCAGCAGCTGCTCGAGATGGTCGACCTTGCCGAACGAATTGAGAAGATCAACGAGATCATCGAAGTCGAGATGGAGAAGATCAAGGTAGACCGGAACATCCAGGGTCGCGTGAAGCGCCAGATGGAGCGGGCTCAGAAAGAGTACTACCTCAACGAAAAGATGAAGGCGATCCAGAAGGAACTGGGTCGAAAGGACGAAAAGAGCGAGCTGGACGAGCTCAAGAGGCAGGTGGAAGCGGCGAAGATGCCGAAGGATGCATACGAGAAGGCGATGAAGGAGATTCAGCGCCTCGAGATGATGCCTCCCATGTCTGCCGAATCAACCGTGTCACGGACCTATCTCGACTGGCTCCTGGCGGTGCCGTGGAACAAGAAATCCAAGGAAATCCGCGACATCAACTGGTCCAAGCAGGTGCTTGAAGAAGACCACTATGGTCTTGAGAAGATCAAGGACCGTATCCTCGAATTCCTGGCAGTCCGCAGCCTGGTGAAGAAACCGCAGGGGACCATCCTCTGCTTCGTCGGACCTCCGGGAGTGGGAAAGACTTCTTTGGGTAAATCGATCGCGCGCGCGACCGGCAGGAAGTTTGTCCGCCTGTCGCTGGGCGGCGTACGTGATGAAGCGGAAATCCGAGGGCATCGGCGCACTTACATAGGAGCTCTTCCCGGCCAGATTGTCCAGTACATGAAGAAGGCAGGAACGCGCAATCCCGTCTTCATGCTGGACGAGGTGGACAAGATGAGCACGGATTTCCGAGGCGACCCGTCCGCGGCTCTCCTCGAGGTCCTCGATCCGGAACAGAATCACATGTTCGTGGATCATTACCTCGATACCGAGTTCGATCTTTCGATGGTAATGTTCATAGCTACGGCAAACGTGCTGTACACCATACCCCGTCCGCTGCAGGACAGAATGGAAGTGATACAGCTGACCGGGTATACCGAAAACGAGAAGCTCGAGATAGCGAAGCGCTTCCTGGTTCGCAAGCAGGTAGAAGCAAACGGGCTGAGCCCGGAGCAGATCCAGTTCCAGGATGATGCGCTGCTTGAAATCATCCGCAAGTACACCCGCGAATCGGGCGTGCGTAACCTCGAACGCGAAATCGCCAACGTGTGCAGAAAGACGGCAAAGAGGATCGTCACGGATGAGGTGAAGAGCAGCACGATCACGCCGGAAGAGGTTGAAAAACTTCTGGGCCGTCCCAAGTTCAGGACGCAGGGGATCAGCGAGAACAACCAGGTAGGTCTTACAACCGGATTGGCATGGACTGAAGTGGGTGGAGAGGTGCTCCAGACCGAAGCCACATTCATGGACGGCAAGGGGCAGCTGACTTTGACCGGGAAACTGGGAGAGGTTATGCAGGAATCGGCCCGGGCAGCCATGTCTTTTGTCCGGAGCCGGGCAGCCGACTACGGCATCGGCCGCGAATTCCATCGGAAGATGGACCTCCATATCCACATTCCGGAAGGCGCCATTCCAAAAGACGGCCCCTCTGCCGGAATCACGATGGCAACGACAATAGTGTCGGCGCTCACCAAGATACCCGTCCGCAAAGATGTGGCGATGACGGGCGAAATCACCCTGCGCGGCAAGGTGCTCCCGATCGGCGGAGTAAAGGAAAAGCTGCTGGCCGCACATCGTGCCGGAATCAAGAACGTGATTCTCCCCAAGGAGAACGAAAAGGATCTCCAGGATCTCCCGCCGGATATTCTGGAAGTTTTGAGTGTCACTTTTGTGGAAACGATGGACGAAGTCCTTCAGGTCGCTCTGGAAAAGCAGCCTGTCCCGAGACAGGTTTCGCAGGTGCCCGCCATCGAGGGGGCTCGTCCCAACGAGAACGTCGCTCACTGAAATTCACCTTCATTGTTCCCGGTGGTCCAGGCCGAATTCGTCATCAGTGCCGTCTCGGAACGAGATTTCCCTCGCGAGGGAATCCCCGAAGTTGTTTTCGCCGGCCGCTCCAATGTTGGTAAATCCAGCCTGATCAATCGGCTAGCCGGAAAGAATACGCTTGCCCGGACCAGCGCGACTCCGGGCAAGACCCAGACGATCAACTTCTACAGGATTGACAGATCATTCTTTTTCGTTGATTTACCGGGTTTTGGATATGCGAAGACAGGCAAATCAACAATTCGGCAATGGAAGGCGCTCATTGAACGGTACTTCCTTGAGCGTTCTACCGTGGTGCTGGTCATCCAGCTCGTCGATGCACGAATGGCGCCTGCTGAATCGGATATCCAGCTGTCGGAATGGCTCGACCAGCTCAAACTGCCGCGCATGCTGGTAGGAGCCAAGTCTGATAAACTGTCTAATAACCAGAAAAGTGCGCAACAGCGCGTACTTTCGATGTCATTTGAGGGTCAACCGGTGCTGATGTCTTCGGCGAAAACTGGAACCGGCTGCAGGGAAATCTGGCAACGGGTACTCCAGGCAACCGCAGTTGATCCTTCAAAGAGATATCGCTAAATGACCAACAACCTACCGTCTTCTCCCCTGGAGGGAGGCCACTCATGCCTGAAACGACGCAACGTCGCAATGCGAACGGCCGTGAAAACAACCATCTGAACATACTTGAACTCAAGGAGATGAATATCTCGTCCCTGACGACGATCGCGAAAGATCTGAACGTCCCCGGCTATACCGGGTTACGGAAGCAGGAACTGATATTCCAGATCCTGAAAGCCCAGACTGAACAGTCAGGACTGATTTTCTCCGAGGGAGTGCTGGAATGCCTCCCCGAAGGATTCGGATTCCTGCGGGCTCCTGATTACAACTATCTTCCCGGACCGGACGACATCTACGTCTCACCGTCACAGATCAGAAAATTCGACCTGAGAACCGGGGACACTGTTTCCGGGCAGATACGTCCGCCCAAGGACGGCGAACGTTACTTCGCCCTGATCAAAGTCGAAGCGGTAAACTTCGAACATCCGGAATCGGCCAAGGACAAGATCTTTTTCGACAACCTGACGCCGCTGTATCCGCACGAGCAGTTGAAGCTGGAAACCGCGCCGGACAACCTCTCAGGCAGGGTGATGGACATGCTCGCGCCGATCGGCAAGGGACAGCGCGGACTGATCGTTTCTCCTCCGAGAACAGGCAAGACGATGCTGCTGCAATCGATAGCGAATTCGATCTCGCAGAACCATCCTGAAGTCTACCTGATCGTGCTCCTGATTGACGAACGGCCCGAGGAAGTCACCGACATGCAGCGCTCGGTCAAGGGCGAGGTCATCAGCTCCACGTTTGACGAGCCGGCGTCGCGCCACGTCCAGGTGGCCGAAATGGTTCTGGAGAAATCAAAACGCTTTGTCGAGCACAAGCGCGACGTGGTCATTCTCCTCGACAGCATTACAAGGCTGGCACGGGCCTATAACACGATCGTTCCGCCAAGCGGCAAGGTGCTTTCCGGAGGCGTGGACAGCAACGCACTGCAGCGGCCGAAACGCTTTTTCGGTGCGGCAAGAAACGTCGAAGAAGGAGGGAGTCTGACGATCATCGCGACCGCCCTGATCGATACCGGCAGCCGCATGGACGACGTGATCTTCGAAGAGTTCAAGGGCACCGGGAATATGGAACTTCACCTTGACCGGAAACTGGTCGACAGGCGAGTGTTCCCCGCCATCGACATTAACAAGTCAGGGACCAGGAAAGAGGAGCTTCTCCTTCCCCAGTCCGACCTGAACAGGATTTGGATTCTCCGGAAAGTCCTGACGCCCCTTTCGATCACTGAAAGCATGGAACTGCTGCTCGAAAAGCTCGGTAAATCGCGGACCAATGCAGATTTTCTCGGTTCGCTCTCTGGAGGCCAGTAGGCTCGCCAGGCACGGTCAGACTCTCGCGCTCTGGATGCTCATCTGCCACGACATGCTGCTCGCTTCAGCAAACCTGCGGTTGAAGTCAGGGATGCAGGCAAGTTCCATGTAGCCGTCTAGCGACGCTATCTGGTGCGCCACCATACGCCGGCTACGGGAGATGAGGGCGAGGCGCGCCCCCGTCCCCGCTGCGTTCCCTACCTGGCTGAAGCGTTCGGTTGGAAGCGGGGGCAGCATGCCGATCGCCATCGCGCTCTCGATGTCGATATACGTGCCGAATGCCCCCGCAACTATGACGCTGTCAATCTGCTCTTCAGTCAACCCTTCAGATTCGACCAGCGCCCATATCCCAAGCCGTATGGCGGCCTTGGCAAGCTGGAGTTCCCGCACGTCTTTCTGCGACACCGTTATATCGTCTTTCCCCGGGCGTTCGACAACCACGAATTCTCTGCCGCCGTCGCGCTCGCGGACCAGGGGATGATGCTCCGCCATGCGTCCACGCGCGTCCAACACCCCGTTTGTTCGAAGTTGAGCGACGATATCCAGCAATCCTGATCCGCAGATCCCCACAGCCGGCTCTCCCCCGATGGTCTGGATGTCTCTTTCAACCCCGGTCAGGCGGAAGTGCTCAATCGCTCCAGGTGCGGCACGCATTCCGTATTTTATGTGAGCCCCTTCGAACGCCGGGCCCGAGGCACAGGAAACGCTGGTCATCTTCCCGTTGTTGTTCAGGCATATCTCGGTGTTGGTCCCGATATCAATGGCGAGCGTCACGCCGGGAGCCTCGACGATGTCCGCAGCCAGCAGCATGGCGACGTGATCCGCTCCCACGTATCCCGCGATATTCGGAAGCAGATGGACGTACGCCCCGGGTGCGATGGCAAGACCTATGTCGCGTGCCTTAACGTCGACGGCAGACCGGACCGCAGGCACGTAGGGCGAGAGACCGAGTTGCTTCACCGGCAGCCGCAGGAACAGGTGGTGTATCGCGGTATTCCCTACCACAACCGCTTCAACGATGCTTGTCCTGTCGGCATCTATCTGCCTGCACAGCTCGGTAATCGCCTGATTCAGCCCATCCACCAGCAGGGTCTGGAGCTTGGCCGCGTTCTCGGCTGATTTCCCTGCCGCCGTTATCCGCGAGACAACATCCTCGCCGTACGCAATCTGGGGATTCATCAGCCCCTTTGAGGCAATCGTCTTCCCGGTTTCCAGATCCACCAGATAGACAGCTATCTTGGTTGTCCCGATGTCGGTGGCAAGCCCGATCCAGCGGGTCGAATGTTTCCCAAGCGCCACAATCTCGGTTTCCCGCACCGCCGCACTGACATGCCAGCCGGCGTCACGCAGGCTCCGGGAAACCGTCCTCATAACCATCATGTCGATGCTGCCGGACTGAATGCCGTGCTGCTGTTCGAGAGCGGTCCACAGGTTCCTGTCGTCCGGCTCGGGCGAATCGAGTGTTGGAGCCTCCATGCGGACGGCCAGAGCTGCAACCGGCGGTTCCGGGTTTACTTCAAGCGCGAGACCCTCCACCTGGGTGCGCTGAGGAGCGGTCAGGGACTCAGGCGGGATATGAACTTTAACATTACCGCGGGGAAAGGTCCTGCAGGCGAGCCGGTAATTCTGTTGCAGTTCCTTTTCGCTAAACGCCTTCTTTTCTTCGGCGGTCGGGGAAGAGACCTCACCCGAAATGATCTGCACCCTGCAGCGGCGGCATTTACCAGACTCGCCACAAATGCTTACGATATCCACATTCAAATCACGGGCGCAGGCGAGCAGGCTTTGTTCGCCACGGCATTGGCCCCGGCGCCCTACAGGTTCGAAATCAATCAGGAACAAATCAGGATCTCCCGGTCTGCGAACACAATAATCATCGGCGCTGAAGCCGCGTTCACATTCTACAGCGGATTTTCGGGTAACGGGAGCAAATCGTGAAGATATGAGGACAGACGCGTGATGGCCCCTGGACCGGGGGTCGGGTCCACGGGGCCATCAACGCAGTAACTGATTCAGATTAATCGCACGACTGGGCGACTTCCCGTATCGAACGGACCATCACCTGAGGCTGAGAGCTGCCCCCTTCAGGCTGAGTGGTCGCCGTTTCGGCGCCCGATCCGATCATTTCACCTGTGATCTCGACTTTCTTGCCGACATGGCTCTGCAGATCCACTCTTCCTTCCGGGATCAGCATGTAATCGGTCTCGGTGCGGGCCAGTTCGGCCGGCGATGAAGACTGCCCTTCAGAGTGATACTCACTCTGCCGGCTCATCTCACTCGGTGTCGCATTGTCGAGCATGAAGGAATTGGGAGTGCTACCCGCCCGCAGGCAGCCGGTAAGCGTTATCTCCCGCTCCTGTTGTTGTGGAATGCTCTGTTGACCTGACTGCGCGGCAGTTAATGCCAGACTGCCTGCCAGCAGCAGAATCAGTGTCATAAGTGATCTTCTCATTCTTTCTCCTTTTCAAGTCTGTCACACAGCGGCCCGGAGGCCGCGAAAGCGTTGGGCTTTAGAGGCAAACCGCGGGCCACACTCCACATTTCTCTTTAGAATCAATGATTTGATTGCCAAACAGAGCCGCTTGCGGGGAGAGCAGCGGTACATCACCGGCGGGGAACTTTTACCTGTTTAGTCGCTGACAGCTGATGCGGCGGAATTTAGCGCACTCCGGCACCAGCGGAAAACAACCCGGCACTTTCGTGCGGGAATGTCCGTTTTATGCTACGAGAGAAGATAGCGGCAGAAGCCGCCGACGTGCGCGGGGATCTCTCCTGGAGTCGCGAGTTTTTCCATTTCCGCGACGATGGCGCTGCCGACCACGGCCCCGTCGGAGATCGCCCATACGGCACGAACCTGTTCCGGCCGGGAGATGCCGAATCCTACCACCACGGGAAGCTGCGTGTGGTGCCGCACCCGTTCCACCGTCGGCTGTACCTCCGCGGAGAGCTCCTGCTGCGCTCCAGTCACCCCGGTCCTCGAGACGACATAGACCAAGCCGGTGGAACACGCCGCGATTTTCGCTATCCGCCGGTCGCTGCTGGTAGGGGCGACAAGGAAGATAGAATCGAGATCATGCGCCGCCAGGCACGCTCGGTACGGGTCTGCTTCTTCCGGCGTTATGTCCGTTACAAGGATTCCGTCGACCCCGGCGCTTTGCGCCTCAGCCGCCAGCGATTCCAGCCCGTAT
>Ga0209723_1001266_pt1 | contig 40404 bp, 38 predicted proteins | sample BiotimSIPDNA_2_FD_185750 | JGI IMG/M metagenome (GOLD analysis project Ga0209723, IMG submission 185750) | Anaerobic biogas reactor microbial communites from Washington, USA - Biogas_R2 time_0 SIP DNA (SPAdes) (version 2) | ecosystem: Engineered > Bioreactor > Anaerobic > Unclassified | place... | reverse complement strand
AATCCGACAGAAACACGGGAAACCGGAATCACAGTAACATCGCCGGCCTTGATCGGTTCTCCTATTATTGTTTCGGTTCTTGCTATACTCTGGACTTGATCAAGAGCAGTCTTAATCACTTCTGAAAGCGACATTCTGGTCTCCTTGCTTCTGGAGCGGTCAATGGTTGTTCTCAAAACCGATTTTGCACAGAGTATAATAATATAATACCGACACTCCCGGGGGCAGATTTTTTGCCTTTTCTCTTACCTTTTGTTTGTAGAGGAGACGTTGTACACGAAAGTAAGCTTTGTAGCACAACCTTCACGATGCCTCATGCCGTTGAAGAACGGCATCCAGGAATGGCTAAAGCAGGGAGAAGATGGTCTCCGGCCTTCGCCGGAATGACGAAGTGAGTAGAGGTGGCTTTCGATCATCGCCGGAATGTTGGCGTGTTACCTTATCACCCCAGAGATGAGTTAGTGACTCTCCACGGGAGCATTTTTATCTTATTTGCTTGCCTTAAGGTTAAAAAAACAGTTTTATTTCCTGCAACTTTATTGTACTTTAATTATTGCTTTCTGGTTTATAACTCCGAATCTTTCTGTTTTTTCTTTTTAATCCCAAGTTTCCCTGAAATAAACTGAACAACGCAGGTGTGAAAATGAAATTCCCGGGAATTCTCATTCTTCTGGCTGCTTACGTTTTTTCCGCTGATATATTCATTTCAGAGATTCACAGGGACCCTGCCGGTGCGGAATCCGCAATCGGAGGCGGAGCAAGTCACGAATTTATCGAGTTGATTAACTCTGGAAATGACACTCTGTTTATCGACAGTCTCTATATCACAGACGGTACCGAATCAGATTCAATAGTGCCTGTCGATGAGCCGGTTTCAGGACACCCCGATTGTATTGTTTCTACCCGTTTTCTGTTTCCCGGGCAGACCGCTGTTATACTTGATCCTGACTACAGAGATGCAGTAACCCGCAACCCGTCCTGCAGATTACCTATAGCAGAGGGATCGGTTCTTTACATGTGCGGTGACAGAGAGCTTGGTGCAGGCGGGCTGGCCTCTGATGAAGGTGTGATGCTTTATAAAGGGACAAAAATCGTGATCGATTCAATTATCTGCTTTGCTTCTGATTATCCGCTCAACACCGATGGAAAAATCTCTCTATCCTCTCCTGTAAATCGTGAAGGGGTATCTCTTGTACCAGTTTCTATCCTCTTTGACACAGTCGTTTATGATTACTGTGCCGCTTCAGTTACACCGGGCAGGTGTGAACTGCTGAGAAATGGCTGGGTTATTGACTGGAGGTTAAGGGAAAAAGAGTTGTCTGAAGATCTGGTAACCTGCACGATAAAATGTAGAAAACCCGGAGGCGGCAAAGAGTCGCAGCGATGGTGCCTGTACTGTGATTCTTCAGGGGTAAGGAAAATTTTAAACAGCGGGAAAATTGTTTCCGGAGCTCTTACTTCAACACTGATTTCGGAGTTTACGGCTGGCAATTTTGATCTGGTTTTTTCCATGGCCAATACGGAATGGCTGATTGATCTTTCCGGGGTAAGGATGTCTGGCGGGGTCGTCAGGATAAATGAACTTTCTCCCAGAACATTGACAGGTGAGCCTGAGTGGTTCGAGCTGGTAAATACCTCATCCATGACAGTCAATCTTTCGGGATGGAAATTCGGGAACAGCTCCGATACGGCAATTCTGAGCGCAACAGACAGGTTCCTGGAACCGGGCGGATTTCTGGTTGTGACTAAAGATGCTGAGGCGTTATGTGCCCGTTATCCCGGACTCAAGAACGTCCTTGAGCCTCCAGTGTGGCACACTCTTGATAACTACAGAGATACTCTGCTTCTGACAGGCAGATCCGGTTTTTTTTGTGACATTGCCTGCTTCGAAAGCGCATGGTTTACAAAGTGGGAAAACCAGTCTCTTGAGAGAGCCAGACCCGATTATGACGGATTGTCATCGGAATCCTGGAATCTCTCATTGAGAGCAACACCTGGTTTCCCCAATAGTTCCCTTTTCTGGCGCACCACTCAGGATCCATCCATGGAGATCGGCCCGATACCCTTTACTCCCGATGGAGATGGAACTGATGATCTGCTGGCAGTCACTTTGAAGGTGCCTTCCTCAAGCACTGTTTCATTGTCAATTTACAGCTTTGAAGGAAGAATGGTTCGTACCTTCTCAGGTCCTGCTGTCAGGAAATATCTATGGGACGGAAAGACTGACAACGGGCAGAAAGCGGCTGTGGGGCCGTTCTTTGTCATAGCCCTTATTCAGAGATCTGGAAATAGTGTAATGATCAGAAAAAAAGGTGTCCTGTGGCGATAATTACAGCGTTGCTACTAATCGTGTGCGTTACCGCAGCTTCAGGTATGGATGATCCGTTCCCGTCAGGCTATTTGATGGGTAATTTGGGAACCATTATCTGGGATGATGGAATGGGGGGACGGTCCCCATGGTTTCCTGCTGCTGCTTTACATAGCGGAAGCGGGCTTGTAATCTCTGTGGGGGCGGTTTCCTACTACGATCGGATGGACAATTTAGAAGACAGGCTTATTTACAGAGCGGTTTCTGGAGCAGGTTACGCCGGAAAAATCATAAAAATTAAAGCAGCCGTTTCTCAGTTCAATGCGTTTGGTATTTTTTACAGTCAGACAGGATTTTTATCAGTGGGATACAGGGGCTTCAGTCTTGAGGCAACAGGATACAGGTTCTTTGTTCGGGGAAAAGAAGAGACGGCCAGAACTCTTGGAGAACTGGGAGCCGCAATCTGGGTACCGTTCAAGTACGCCGCGGTTATGTTTCAGGCAGAGCATATCGTACTGAAGGAGAGCCGTAGTGGTTCCGATACCCCTTTCCTTTTGCGGGGCAGTATTCACACGAAACGCAACCTTTTCGGGGCACAGGGAGTGACAGTAGTGGTAATCCCGTCACGGGCACAGCCGGTCAGGTTTACACTTGGAGAGGAGTACAGGCTTTTTGGCTGGCTGGGGATCCATGCGGCAGTATCGGCTAATCCGGTAATGATCGGTATAGGGGTGGTTGCAGAGTGGAGCAGGGCCGGTGCCGCCCTATCGTTTGTAAGTCACCCCGAGCTGGGCTGGTCAAAAGGTTTTTCTGCTGAATACCGACCCCGACTATGATAAAAAAAAAGAGGGCACCTGCCAGGAACCCTCTTTTAAATGAAAACCTGTTGAGTAAAATCAGAATAGGCTGCTGATTCTTTCAAAGACCTCATCGATAGCCCCTATTCCATCGATATCATGCACTATGCCTTTTGGGCGGTAATAGGCAAGGCAGGGTTCGCTCTGGCTTTTGTAGGTGTCGATCCTGTTCTGGATCACCTTCGGATCAGCATCATCCGCACGTCCTTCAATAGATGCCCTTTTTGCGAGGCGGGCACGGATCTGATCATCAGAAACCGAGATGTTCACAACGTGGTCGAGTTTCATGTTGAGCTCTGTAAGTATTTTGTCAAGAGCCTCCGCCTGAGGAACACTTCTGGGGAAACCGTCCAGAAGAAAACCATTCTTCATGTCAGGCTGTGAGAGACGGTCCTTAACCATGGCGATTGTAACCTCATCCGGAACAAGCTGCCCTTTATTGGAATATTCCTTTGCGGTAAGTCCCAACTGAGTGGAATTCTTGATGTGATAGCGGAACATATCACCTGTTGAAACATGAGGAATAGAAAGCAGATCCTTGAGTTTCACTGCCTGGGTACCTTTTCCCGCTCCGGGCGGGCCGAACAGCACGATATTCTTTCCAGCCATTAAAAAAACCTCCTTAGATAAGTAACTTATCACAAAATAGCTTATTTAAAGGATCTATGGAATGATTTTTGCGTTTTAATAATCTATCTGAACCATTTTCCTGGAGGAAAATATGTTGAAATGGGCTTTAGTCTTTCTCATCGTGGCAATCGTAGCCGCAGTATTGGGTTTTGGATGGCTTGCCTCTACTGCCGGTTCAATTGCCCAGATACTGTTCTATATTTTCATAGCCCTTTTTGTGATCTCATTTATAGTGGGATTACTCAGAGGCGGGCCGAAACAACGGTTAACTTAGATGTGTTACTTTTTCAGTAAAGGTTTAAGAAAACAGCCGGTAATTGACTGGGGATGGGCGGAAATCTGTTCCGGAGTTCCTGAGGCTACAATCGTGCCGCCCTTGTCTCCTCCCTCCGGCCCCAGATCTATCACATAATCAGCACACTTGATCACATCCAGATTGTGCTCGATAATAACAACTGAATTACCCTTGTCAACAAGCTCTTTTATTACGCTCATCAACATCAGGATGTCCTGGAAATGAAGACCGGTCGTAGGCTCATCAAGAATATACAAAGTCCTGCCTGTTGCCCGCTTTGAGAGCTCTAAAGCCAGCTTGATCCGCTGTGCCTCACCCCCGGAAAGAGTGTTGGCAGACTGCCCCAGATGGATATAGCCCAACCCAACCTGAGACAGCACGGAAAGCTTGTGCTTAATCGTGCTGATCTTGTCAAAAAACGACAGCGCCTCATCAACTGTCATATTTAGAACATCAGCGATACTTTTGTTTTTGTACAATATTTCCAGTGTTTCACGGTTGTACCGTTTACCCTTGCATGCTTCACACTGGATGTAAACATCGGGAAGAAAATGCATCTCTATTTTCAGTACCCCGTCACCTTCACACGACTCACATCTGCCGCCCTTTACATTGAAGCTGAACCTGCCGGCGTTGTAACCCCGTATCTTGCTTTCCGGAAGCGAGGCAAAGAGCTCGCGCACCAGGTCTAGAATCTTTGTGTAAGTGGCCGGGTTTGACCTGGGGGTTCTGCCGATAGGGGACTGGTCCATATTTATTACTTTATCTATGTTCTGAAGTCCCGTGATCCGGTTATATGAAAGTGGATGGGTTTTGGAATGATAAATATGTCTGGCCAGCGCGGGGTAAAGTGTCTGGTTAATAAGAGTGCTTTTACCGGATCCGGAAACCCCGGTAACGCATACCAGCATTCCAAGCGGGATTGTGACATCAACATTTTTCAGATTGTTTCCGCTGGCGCCTTTGAGGATCAGTTCAGAGCCGTTTCCTTTTCTCCTTGTGGCCGGGACCGGTATATCTTTTTTGCCGGACAGGTATGCGCCTGTTAAAGAGTTCTTGTCTGCGCAGACCTGTGCAGGTGTCCCTTCTGAAACAATTTTCCCGCCATGAACACCGGCTCCGGGTCCGATATCGATCAGGTAGTCGGCCGCAAGCATCGTTTCTCTGTCATGCTCGATTACAACGACTGTATTGCCGAGGTCCCGAAGCGCAATCAGGGTCTTGAGCAGACGGGAGTTGTCGCAGGGATGAAGTCCGATGCTCGGTTCGTCAAGGATGTAAATTACTCCTGTCAAACGTGAACCGATCTGTGTGGCAAGTCTTATTCTCTGTGCCTCTCCGCCCGACAGGGTCGAAGCGCCTCTGCTCAGGGTAAGATATGAGAGACCCACGTTCCTTAAAAAATCGATCCTCTGTCTGATTTCTTTAATTATCTGACCCGCAATTATTGTTTCTTTGCTGCCAAGAGTCAGGGAATCAAAAAAATCTGCAGTCTTTTGAATTGACATGGAAGAAATCTCGGCGATATTCTTTTTCCCGACCAGGATCGACAGGCTTTCCTTTTTAAGTCTTGCGCCTTTACAGACCGGGCACTGCCGCTGTGTCATGAAATCCACGATCCAGCGGCGGATATCTTCCGAGGAGGTTTCCCTGTAGCGACGCAGCAGATTTGGTATTACTCCCTCAAAGGTTCTCTTGAACTGGCCCTTGCCTTCTCTCTCCCTGCTCGCAGCCTCCCACTCCATAGTGATCTTCTCTTCGCCTGAACCGTAAAAGAGTATGTCACGGTGTCTTTTTGAGATCGCGGAGAATGGTTTATCCAATGGGATTTTAAAATGACGGCACACAGATGTGAGGATCTGGTTATTCCAGCTGCCCTGAGTAGAAGCACCGTTCCAGGGGACGATAGCACCTTCTCCTATAGTCAGGGATTTATCCGGCACACAGAGTTCCGGATCTATTTCCATAAGATAGCCCAGACCCGTGCAGCTTTCGCAGGCGCCAAAGGGGTTGTTGAATGAAAACATCCTGGGTGTTATCTCTTCATAACTGACGCTGCAGTCGGGACAGGAGAGGAGTTCAGAAAAGACCAGTTCACCGCTGTCACCACGGTCAATTTTTACCGTTCCGTTTGTACTGAGCTTTAGAGCCGTTTCGAGTGAATCTGTAAGGCGGGAGCGAATTGATTGAGTGTTTATGAGACGGTCAATGACAACCTCTATTGTATGCTTCTTGTTTTTGTCAAGAGGAATCTGTTCATCCAGGGTATAAATTATCCCGTCTACATTTACACGCAAGTATCCGTCTTTCTGTAGTTTCTCAAGCAGCTCCCTGTATTCTCCCTTCCTTCCTGATACAACCGGAGCCAGTATCTGAAATTTGGTGCCCTCAGGAAGTTCCATAACTCTGTCGGTGATCTCCTGGATTGTCTGGCGGGAGATTACTTTCCCGCATTTGAAGCATGTCGGGGTTCCAGCCCTTGCGAAGAGCAGACGGAGATAGTCGTGAATTTCGGTAATAGTCCCAACGGTGGAGCGTGGATTGTGCCCGGTTGTTTTCTGCTCAATTGAGATGGAGGGGGAGAGACCTTCAATAGAATCGACATCCGGTTTTTCCATCAGCCCCAGAAACTGACGGGCGTAGGTGGATAGAGACTCAACAAATCTCCGTTGTCCCTCCGAATAAAGTGTGTCAAAAGCAAGAGAAGACTTCCCAGAGCCGGAAAGTCCGGTAATTACAGTGAGGGAGTCCCTGGGGATTGAGACGTCGATATTTTTAAGGTTGTGCTCGCGGGCACCTTTTATGACTATATATCTATTTTGCATAAGGCTTGTGGCTGTTGAAATTTAACAAGCCCGCCGCTGGTTCTTTGATGTAAATATTACGCACGGGTCTGTTTGAAGCGGATTATGTGTCCAGGTCCTTGTGATAGGAGTTCCAGGCGTTCTGTACGGCTTCTGCAACCTTGGCCCGGTTAAACGGCTTGAAAAGGCAGGGGTAACGAATGGTCTTGTAAATTTTTACAAGAGTATGCTTGGGATTATAACCAAACCCTGTCATCAGTGCCATTTCCGAAGGAAACTTTTTATCTTTAATTTTGCTGATAAACTCATAACCATCCATATCCGGCATGGCGATATCTGTCAGTACAAGGAAAAATGCTCTGTTGCCAAGCTCCTTGAATGCTGCTTCGGTAGTGGGGACTGTACAAACCTCCCATCCAAGCGACTCAAGATAGATCTTCAGAAAATCCAGAACATCTACCTCATCGTCAACTACCAGAATCCGCTTATTTTTTTCCTTTATTGAAGAGCTCATAAGTTTTATCAATCAATTCTTGTTTACCGAAAGGTTTAGTAATATAGGCATCGGCGTTCATGATATGAAGTCCGACCATCTCATCAAACTGCTGGCTTTTTGCTGTGAGTATTGCAATGGGTACTCTGGAAAAAGACGAATCGCTCCTTATCATTTTGAATACGGCCCACCCATCCATTTTAGGCATTGAAAGATCAAGTAAAATCGCATCGGGATTATAAGATTTAACAGTCTGATAAGCTTTAAGCGGATCAAGTACTGTTTCCACCTTAAAGTCCTCTGTGGTTTCCAGTACTAATTTTACCAAATCTGCGATGTCTTTGTCATCTTCAATTACCAGTATTTTTTTGGGCATAGGCACCGTACCTCAATTTCTGAAAAACTCTGAAAACAACCATTTCCAATATTTCAGACAAACAAGAAAAGCCGCAGCACCGGCTGCAAAGCGCATAGATATGGAAATTACTGAAATCGGCAGGTTAAGTGTAACTGCTTCATTTACCATGTCAAGAATTATTGCGCATACTATCAGCATTCCCGTGGCGTAGAGGATCTTGTAGTAAGGCCCGATTTTAAGCGCCTCGCCCAGGCGCTTGCTTAAATAGGCCAGCACAGCCATAAGAATGACTGCTGAGAGATCGAAAAAGAACAGGCTCTGCTGATAGATCATTTTATTTTCGGATCTTCCTCATTGTAAAGAAGAGGCCTGTTATGCTGAGTGCTGACGCAACTCCGCTTCCCAGGAGCGCAAAAACAGATGCGACCTGAAACAGAACACTGTTATCATCGATAAACAAAACCACTATGAACAGAATAGCCAGAGTAATGGCTATAATAAACCCGGCCTTGGGAGAGGCCTGATTGAATTTTTTATGGTAAAAAGCCGAGATCAGCAATGCCATCAGGTTCAGAAGACTGCTGAATAGGACATAGCCGCTCAGAAGCAACGCTTCAATGCTTACGGAAAAAGAGCTCATCAATGTTTCCCGAATGCATTGACAAATGCATCCTGTGGCGTAGAATGAGTTATTCCGCTCATGATTCCCTCGCGGCCGCTGAACTTTGATTCTACTTCTATACCCTTTGATGTGATACGGAAACAGCGAATGTCCTTCTGGTGATCACTGCCGCGCATTTTAAGAATGCAGAGGGCCTTTTCAATTGCGCTGTCGATTTCCACATATCGAAGCACTGTGTAAGAGTCAACTATAAACGGGATTTTGCTTGTCATCTGTGACATCTGCCCCAGCAGGCTGTCGTTCTCTTTGAGGAGAATGCTTGTGACACCTTCCCGCTTTATGGCATTAATAAGGCGGGTCTCGACCTCACGAAGTTCATAGGGATCTGCCACTATGGATTCAAAATGAGTCATGCTGTCGATTGCCATTCTCCTGATACCCATCTTCTCCACCATGGACACAAAAACCCCGTCCATTTTATCGAATTCAGAAATTGTGGTCTGGGGATCAGAAAAGATGATTTTCAGCTTTCCTTCCTCTTCCAGCTTCTTGAAATCCCAGCCAAACTGCAATGCATCGTGGTAATACTGCTGTGGGAACTCCTCAAATGTGATTATCAGGCCTGGTTCGTTATACATGGTGATACCATTATATATGAACTGCATGGCAAGGGTCGTCTTACCTGTGCCTGGGGCCCCTTCAAGGAGATTCGCAGAACCCCTGAGGAGACCTCCTGAAATCATTTTGTCAAGGGCTTTGATCCCGAATGGGACTCTGTCTTCACTCATAAAATCTGCCTCCCGAATTCAGGAGAATAGGTGTAAGATGATTGCCTTCTGTACATGAAGTCTGTTTTCAGCTTCATCAAAGGCTATGGAGTGTTCTGAGTCAAGAACTTCGCTTGTTATTTCTTCACCGCGGTGAGCCGGAAGGCAGTGAGAGACAAGCACCCCGGATGGTGCCAGGGAAAGGACTTTCTCATTTAGCTGGTAACCTGTGAAATCACGTTTCCTTTTTTCAGTCTCGCCCTCCTGGCCCATGCTGGTCCATACGTCAGTATAAAGTGCTGTCGCATCTTTAATCGCACCCAGGAGATCATGTGTAACCACGATGCGGGAGCCGGTTTCTGCCGCTGCTTCAAGACATGGCTTCATAATGTCATCTTTTGGAGCGTAACTGGGCGGGCATACAACTGTGAAATCATATCCGACTTTTGCACAGAGGCCCATGATGGAATTGCAAACGTTGTTGCTGTCGCCGACAAATACAACCTTTACATTCCGGGATTCCCCGATATTTTCATATAATGTAAGTGCAAATGCCAGTGCTTGACAGGGATGAAATTTGTCTGTCAGAGCATTGATAACAGGAATTCTGCTGGAACGGGCAAGAAGTTCAACCGTCCGGTGGCTGAATGTCCGGGCAATTATCAGGTGAACCCACCGTTCAAGGTTTCTGGCTACATCCTCGACGCTCTCCCGTTTACCCATTCCGATTGTTTCACCGGACAGGTTTATTGGGTGACCGCCGAGTTCATTTATGGCGGTTTCAAAAGTTATCCGGGTTCTCAGTGATGGTTTTTCAAAAATCATGACTCCGGTGCGGTCTTTGAACGCTTTGGGGTCCGATTTCAAACGGTTTTTTTTGAGATCGGATGCACTTTCAAGTACGCTGGTGATTTCCTCCCGGGAAAAATCCAGTAATGAAAGAATATCTTTTTTGGTTGCTACCATGATCTTTTCTCTCAATCCGTCTCTGGTTATGTAAAAAATATTAAAATAATTGTTTTGCACTGCATAACTGCAAGTATTTAAGAGATTTAAGCTCCATCGGGTTATTCAACTTATTACTAAATGCCGGTACTTTAAAAAAACGAGTCGCATAAAACTGTTTTCTCTGACTGATATTAAGACAAATTGCATTTTAATTCTGCTTCATTTTCTTAATACCTGCCTTTGCATCCGGGAAGAAACGAAGTGTGTATAGACCTAGTAGCAGAAAGGTTTGAATAAATCGCAGATGCTTCACACCGGTGGAACATCTGGGATTTGTGAAAGCCTTTATGCACAAGGGATAAGTGCAATTTGCCCTGATCCGGGTGTGTAAGTCAGGTAAAAGAGTTACTATCCGATACAGTTTTATTTCAGATATAGTGAGCCGATGTCAAAAGGATCTGTGGTTTTTCCATATCAGGAGGTGTGCTGTGGATATCACAAATGTAATATTGCATACACTCTTTTATTTTTCCTGTTCCTGAAATTATATTAAAAGATTGCCGTTTTTTTACTGGGGCGTCGACAAGCGGTAAGTCACGAGGTTTTGGTCCTCGCATTCGAGGGTTCGAATCCTTCCGCCCCAGCATTATGACTCTGATAATTCTTATTCCAGGAGGTATTTTGGACATAATAAAACTTAAAACGCGATCACGCAATGGATCGGGAAAATCCTATACCCGCAAAGCCCGCATGCAGGGATGGGTACCGGCGATCTATTATGGCCGCAATCATGAACCTGTTAATATTGAGGTAGACGGGAAAGAATTCGAGGCACTGGTTCGTACAAGAAAACTCACTCACCTTATCGATCTTGGGTTACAGGATAAGGATGAGTCGATTGCGGTTATCCGTGAGGTCCAGCGGCATGTTCTGAAAGACAACGTCTTTTTTCATATTGACTTTCAGAAAGTTGCCATGAACGAGAAAGTTACGATCCAGGTTCCTGTTGAAACTGTCGGTCTTCCTATCGGAGTTAAAGATAACGGCGGTGTACTGGGCAGCCCTGTGAAAAGGGTGAAAATCGAGTGTATGCCTTCTGATATTCCAGAGAAACTCAGTATTGATGTATCGGCTCTGGATGTTGGAGATTCTATTCACGTCAGGGATGTCGTTATTCCTAATATCGTTATCAAAGAATCTCCGGACGAAGTTCTGGCTGTTGTCACACTTCCTACTCGTGAGGAAGATGTGGCCAAGCCCGCCGCAGAAGGCGCAGTTGAAGCCGGTGCAGCAGCAGCAGCACCTGCAGCAGCACCTGCAGCAGAGAAAAAATAGTCCCGGCCCATGGGGTTGCTCTCTTTCATTCGGAAGCTGCTCCCCGGGACATCTGTACCCGACTCAGTCGATGCTGTTTTTGTTGGTTTGGGCAACCCCGGAAATTATGCCAGAACTCGGCATAATGTAGGTTTCAGGGTTGCCGATGCTCTTTCTCAGAAATTGAAGTTTCCAGTCGCCGGGCATTTTGCCGATTCTTTTTTTGTGTCCGGAGTTTTGGATTCAGATAAAAGAGTGTTAATAGCTAAGCCTCAGACTTTTATGAATTCTTCCGGAGTGGCTGTTGAGGCCCTGGTGAAGAGACTTAAAATTCCGCTTGGTATGACAATGGTAATAGTGGATGATATAAATCTTCCGCTTGGTGTTATACGGGCGAGAAGAGGGGGATCCCACGGCGGCCACAATGGACTCAAATCCATAATCGAATATGTCGGTTCCGATTTTCCCCGCCTTCGAATCGGGGTTGGTCCTGCGCCTGAAGGCCGGGACTTAAAAGAATTTGTTCTGGGGGAGTTCTCCAGCGAGGAAGAAGAAGTACTGAACCAGGTAATTACAAAATCAGTCGTTGCATCGATTCATTTTCTTACCGAAGGAATAGATGCGGTGATGAATAAATTTAACAATTGATCCTGCTCCGGCTTTCGGCAGCTCGGGGCCTTAGACCACAGGAGGTTTAATTTGAAACGGCCGTATGAATCAATGGTAGTTTTTGACGGGACTCTTCCCGATGATGTGCTTCAGAAAGAACAGCAGATGGTTGAAGACCTTCTGAAGCAGAGTGCAAGTTTCGAGAAGACGGATGTATGGGGAAAGCGTCAGCTTGCCTATACAATTAAAAAGAAAAAGACCGGTTATTATTGCCTTTTCCTCTATGAAGGCGAAGGAGACACGGTTATTGCTCTTGACAAATATATCAAGCTGAACGATCGCGTTCTTCGCCATCTTACTGTTCAGCGCAATGTCAAAAATGATATTGCCAGAGCTGCAGCCGCTGCCCGCCGGGAAAAATCTCCCGAAAGTGATCTGCCAATCCAAATCGATGATGAAAATGAATAATTGAGGAGAGAAAAAATGTATCAGAAAAGAATGGATAGAGGAGAACGGAACGGCTTTAATCAGAACGGTCCCAGAAGAAGGATCAAGAAAGTTTGCTGGTTTGAACAGAATAAGGTAGAACCCGACTATAAAGATATCCGAATCATTTACAGATATGTCACAGAACGTGGAAAAATTGTTCCGCGCCGTCTCTCAGGTGTCAGTTCTAAGAACCAGAGAAAATTGGCTGTCGCAATCAAACGTGCACGCCATCTGGCTCTTCTACCCTTTGTAGCGGAAAACATAAAATAAACTGATCTGAAATGAGAGGAGCGATTTAACTATGGAAGTGGTTCTGAAAAAAGATTATGATGGGCTGGGTAAAGCCATGGATGTCATTCCGGTAAAGGATGGCTATGCCCGGAATTTTCTTATTCCTCAGGGAATCGCTGTACCGGCGACTGAAGGAAATAAGAAAAATGTTGCTGAGGCAAAAAAGATAGCTGAACGCAAAGAAGGTAAGAAAGTCGAAGTGGCAAGAGAGCTTTCCAAGAAAATCGAGCAGATCCCCTGCACTATTCCGGTGAAGGTAGGGGAAGAAGAAAAAATCTACGGCTCTGTTTCTGCTCAGGAAATCTCTGATTTTCTGAAAAAGGAAGGCTTCGATGTCCAGAAGCGTGACGTAGATCTTGCTGAACCCATAAAGCAGCTTGGCGTATACAATATCAAGATCAATCTGTACAAAGATGTATCCGCAAGGTTGAAGGTCTGGGTAGTAAAAGAGGAAAAATAAAGCCCGGTGAATAAATAAAGATATATATGCCGGGCCGACTTAAAGACCCGGCATTTTTTTTATTGAAAGGAACTTGAATGATTTTCAAAGGATGTTACGTAGCTATCGTTACCCCTTTCAGGGATGATGGTTCCATTAATGAACAGGCTTTGCGCAGTAATATCGATTTTCTCATAAGCAAAGGTGTTGCCGGGCTTGTTCCATGCGGGACCACCGGTGAATCGGCTACTCTTTCCTGGGAAGAGCATAACAGGGTAGTGGATATCACAATAGATCAGGCCAAAGGCAAAGTGCAGATCATCGCAGGCGCAGGCTCAAATAATACTGAAGAGTCAATTGCTGCTGCCAGACATGCCCAGGATAAAGGCGCAGATGCACTTCTTTGTATAACACCTTATTACAATAAACCTACCCAGGAAGGTTTGTTCCAGCACTACAAGGCTATCTCTTCAAGTGTGGAAATCCCGATTGTAGTTTATAATGTCCCTGGCAGAACGAGTGTAAATCTGCTGCCGGAAACCCTTGAGAGGCTGTGCGCATTCAAAAACATTGAATGTGTCAAAGAGGCCAGTGGTAACGTAACCCAGATCTCTGAAATTCACCGCCGCTGTGGTGACCGTCTCACGATCCTTTCCGGTGACGATGCTCTGACACTGCCGATTCTGGCAATTGGTGGAAAAGGTGTAATTTCCGTGGTGGGAAACATTGTCCCTGACAGAATGGTTAAGCTGATTGATGAGTATTTTAAGGGGAACATGGATGTCGCGCTCAAAATTCATGAGGAGCTTCTTCCTTTGAATCAGGCGATGTTTGTGGAGACAAATCCAATACCTGTAAAAACCGCGATGAACCTTATTGGAATGAATGCCGGGACTTTACGTTTGCCGCTGGTGTCCATAAGCGAACGCAATAAACAGGAACTTATCTCCGTATTATGTAAGTACAACCTCGGCATTAAGGAGTAAACTAACTGTGGCCTTGAACATAGTTTTAAATGGTGCGCTGGGGAGAATGGGCGTGGAGATCGCTAATGTGGTGCTCTCAGATAACACGCTTAAACTGGCGGCTTGTGTTGAATATACAGGGCATCCCAAAGCCGGTCAGGACTACGGTACTCTGATCGGAAAAGGGCCTCTGAATGTGGAGTTGAAGGATTCCTTCGACGGGCTGGATATCTCCGGGGCTGTCATCATAGATTTCTCTTCTATCGAGTCATCCTGTGCCCTTTTACGTAAAGCTGCAGATTTAGGCGCCGGTCTGGTAGTTGGTACTACCGGACTGGGCCCTGAAGTTTATGAATTGGCACGGGTTGCTTCAAAAAAGATACCGGTTCTGGTCAGTCCGAACATGAGTCTTGGGGTAAACCTTCTCTTTTCCCTTACCGAAATTGTATCTTCAAGATTAAAGGACCTCTTCGATATCGAGATCATCGAAGCGCATCACCGGTTCAAAAAGGATTCTCCAAGCGGTACTGCGAAGCGTTTAGGCGAAATTGTTGCAGAGTCTCTGGGAGTTCCCTACGCCGATGCGGTGCAGAACGGAAGGTCAGGTCTTGCGCAGTCAACCCGTCCGCCAAGGGAAATAGGAATGCATGCGGTGCGCGGGGGAGATATTGTCGGGGATCATACTGTTCTGTTTGCAGGGATCGGTGAGCGAATCGAGTTAAGGCACATGGCTCACAGTCGAACGACTTTTGCCAAAGGAGCAGTTGTGGCCGCAAAATGGCTTGGGGACCACAAACCCGGTCAGTATACCATGAAGGATGTTCTGGGGTTGTAGTGACTCCATAAAATGGGAGTAATATGAAGTCTTCATTTTTCTTGCTGATTTTTTCCATCGCCTTTTTAGCTACTTCACAGGTTCAGTCAACTGATGGTGATAAAGAAGCTCAAATAGTTGATTCGCAAACCGTTGCAGAGCCTGTCAAAGATAAAGACAGCAGTTCTCAGATCGCAGAACCAGAAAAGAAAAAGGTAGAGATAATCGAAAGCGAAGAGGAACTGATTCTTGATGGTGGAGAGGAAGATCTTCTGGGATCTGTCAAACCTCAGGAGAAAGAGGCAGAAAAGGCAGATAGTGCAGCGATCAGTTCGGAGCAGGTAGGAAAAGCCGATTCTGCGGAAACCGTAACGGAACAGCTTCCTGAGGGCTCCTCTGATCAGGTAAAGAAACCGGCGCAGTCTGACAGTCCTGTGACTGAGGCTAATGCGCCTGTGCAGGAGAAGTCTGAACCTGTTGTTGCCAAAGTCGAGAAGATGCAACCAATCAATTTCGCCCGCAATTTAACAGAGTACAGATCTCCTAAGCTGGCGATCATGCTCTCGTTGCTGCTTCCAGGGCTTGGGCAGTCCTATGCTCACAACGGCAAAAAGGCTGTTCTTTACGGGGCAGTTGAAGCCGCCGTAATCGGCGTAGGGGTGGGTTTTGCGGTCAAGGGCAGAAGTGTGAAGGATGAAGCTAATAAATTTGCTGATAAGCACTACTCGGCCGGAAATTTTAAAAGTTATTTGGATAAACTGAAGAATCACTTTCCAGATTCTATTGTATATGATCACATTTTTCTGGGGTCTGATCCGGATACCTTTATAGAAGTCAATATCAAAAACAGGGATGATACCTATTACCGCACTATTCGTGATGCTGATCTTGCATTCGTTCACGGCTGGGATGATGCTGAGCCGGGGTTGGATACGAATTTTCAAATCAAGCCCGAATATGAAAGCATATATAGTAAATATGATGTTGATCCAGAGCAGGCGCAGGAATACCTTTTTTACAAAGAGGGGGCCGGTGATGACACCAGTAGTGCAATGTACGGGTTTTCAGAAAACCAGAAAAAATACAGTGAACAGATTTCCCGTTCTAACGGCCACTACCGGACATCTAAAGGGGTTTTGACTCTGCTTTTAGTGAATCATATAGTGAGTGCAATCGATGCCGGGATCACTGCTAAAGCATATAATGACAAGCTTCTTGGAAAGCAGAGTTTCTGGCAGAGAATAAATATTAAGGAGCAGAGCGTGGCTACTGGAAATGGAACGGCCCCGGGCTACGCCTTGCAGGTGAGATTTTGAAGAAACATACTCTCTCTATTGTTCTACCGTTGCTCTTGTGGAGCGGTCTTTCTGCCCAGGTCACTGTTCAGGATATTATTACCGACAGTGTAGATGTTTTTTCACGGCAGAGTGACAGGGCCATGAAATCATCAAACCTTGCCATGGCTGCATCACTTCTGATCCCCGGTCTGGGACATCATTATCTTGGCAAAGCTGAACCTGCGCTTGCGTTAATAAGTCTTGATGTGCTCTCGGTATTCGGCGCAATATTCTGCAACCAGCATTCAAAAGGTTTGCTGACGGATTCCCGTGGCTACGCTGGTACTTATGCGAGGATTGTGCAGGGGCGGGAGGATGAAAATTACTGGAACATGGTTGGTGAATTTGATGACATGGATTCTTACAATGAAGCCGTACGTCTTAACCGCCAGTCCGGTGATGAGATTACAGACAGCAGGCTGAGCTGGAAATGGGATTCTGATTACTACAAAGACGAATACAGGAAAATCAGAAAGAACTCACACAGATTCAAGACCGCAGCATCGCTTTGTCTGGGAGCCATGGTTCTTAACAGGCTTGTAGCTTTTGTGGACATAAGGGCAAAAACCCGTTACAAAGGGGTCACAAGCACATCATTTCATCTGCAGCCGTCTATTTCACCTGATTTTTCTTCGGCTGGAATTCTTATTTCAAAACAATTCTAAATTAGGCCTGACCCTGTATTGCACCTTTAAATCTCTGGTTGTATATTGTACTATATATGGTGTTGGTTCGTATATAATACACAACCCTTTCGATCTGGAGTGAACCGATGCGTTGTCCTTTCTGCAGTCATGGTGAAGATAAAGTAGTTGATTCCCGCTCAAGTAAAGAGGGGCAGGCGGTACGGAGGCGCAGGGAGTGCCTCCGTTGTGGTCAGAGATTCACTACATATGAGTATATTGAGAATGTGGCTTTGACTATAATAAAAAGTGATCAGCGACGTGAACCTTATGACCGGCAGAAGTTGATGCAGGGGATAATTGCCGCCTGCAAGAAAAGACCGGTAAGCATGAAGAAAATTGAAAGCATAGTTGACAAAATAGAGAACCAGATAGAAAAGTCAGGCAAAATGGAGGTGCCAAGTTATGATATAGGCCAGTTTGTTATGGCTGAGCTCTATGCTCTTGACGAAGTAGCCTACGTAAGATTTGCCTCTGTTTACCGTAAATTCAAGGATATCTGTGAGTTTATATCTGAAGTTAAGGATTTAGAATCAAAAGCAGAACCGGTTGTGAAGGGGAAGTGAATCCCCCTTCACATTTCCTCAATTCTCCTGCCTCTTGCAGTTGCCAATTGTTTCTGTATCTTGAACAATGTCCTCATCAAACTTCATTTTTAATGAACCATTAAGTCGTATTTGGGTAGAATAAAACACGGTGGTAAAAATCAAAGCCTGGTCACAACTGGAACATCATTTGTTTTCAGTTCCCCTGACCCCCTGGGAGCTGAAGCCCCTTCTTTATCTGCTGCTGTATGCGAATCTCAGCCAGATTCTGTGAGTGCTTTTATTTACCCGCGCATCGGGGTCTTGGGGTTGTTTCAATTGATAGTCATAGTCGTAGTCAAGAGTGACAGAACGGGCAAGCCGCCAGCTAAGAGTGGCTGAGATATCATAGTCCGGTTTTGTGATTCGCATTTCAGGAGCAACAGGTGCAAAGAGTTTCAGTTCGGCTCCGGCAGTTCCCAGTTTCCCTATCATGAGATTGCCGGTTATTGATCCCTGAGGTCCGAACTCAAAGATTCTGGTCTCATCCATAGATTGCAGTACTATACTGTTTTTCATGCGTAAATAATAAGGAGAGTCCGAATACAGCTCAGGGTTGATACTCTGGTATCTTGACGGAAAGCTGGAGAAAGAACTTCCTGCACCCAGCCTTATTTTCAGCTCAAAGAAGTTTGAATTGACAGCATCGAAGTTTGCTCCGCCCCCCACATCGACAGTAAATGGGGAGAAGGATGGGCTTATGTCGAAAATCTGATATTGTGTGCTGAAACTTTTGTCGGTAACAGATGAATCTTTGTGGAGAAAACAGAATTCACTTTTGTTGTAATCATCAAGCCTGACTCGTCTTGGAAGCAGGTTGGTTCTGAATTCAGCGCGGCCAAAGGGGCCAAACCACTTCAAAAATCGCCAGATGTAAAGGGAGTTGATGCGGAAATCGTCTACACCGCTGGTCAGGTCCAGTTCCGAAAGGCTGAGGCCTTCATCTAAACGTATTGCAGATTCCCACTCATGATGGTCATAGTTGTAAAGGAGCCAGATGCTTGAGCTTAGACTGAAGATAGAAGAAATTGCTTCTCTGTGCTGTTCCAGCCGGTCAATTTCACCGTTGAACTGCAGCATCCCGCCAACGTTTGCACCATATTTCCAGTGTGAGGCGATTCTGGTTCCGGGTGAGATATCGACCGTGCCGCCGCTGATGATTGCCATGTTATCGGGGCGCTGGACAAGGAGGAACTTGACGAGCTCACCGGGAAGAAGTCTCACGGTTACAAAATTTTTCAGGGTATTGAAACTTTCTCCTCTTCCAAGTATCTTGTAGGTGCCGGGTTTGAGAATCCATGTCTTTACGGACTCACCCAGGTTAAGGTCGGCCCCGAACCCTCTTCCGAATGACTCAAAATCATCCAGACGTACCAGTTCATATTCACCCCTGAACGAGGTGACATTCGTGTCAACGGTTTCGATGGTAAGGCCGGCCCATTCGGGCATCACAGGAGTAATTCTGGATTCTTTAACGTCAATGTTTTTCACGATGCGCTGGCGATGCGATCCGCTCCCAAGAACTAAATAGTAAGATCCCGGTTCTACGTTATAGGTTGTTCCTGTTTCCCCGGAGCCGATTGTATGCCCGTCAGGATTTATAATTTCCACATCAGGCTCATTTTTGGCATCTGTAAATCTTGGAATAAATATTCCCCCCTTACCGAGGGGGACATGTATTCTATCGGAGGACATCTGTTCAGATAGTGGCGGCGCTTCCCAGGTCTTTGCCACTTTATCGTACCAGGCAGTAGTGCGATTTGTTCCCTCTGATTCCTGCTGTTTAAGAGAGTCGGTGGGGATTTGCCAATTGATGTACTCCTGGGTAATCTCTTCTCCGGGAAGATCTGGCGGCAGCTCTCCCCTGGGGCAGATAAACAGAATGCTGATAAGCAGCACTGCTTTAAAATACAGCTGATTCCGGAGCATCAATTCCTGACCTCGATGATAGTCGTATCCTGAAACTCTGGTGTTTCTATTCCTGAAACAGGTGTTCCGATGCCCAAATCCTGTGCCAGTTTGATATCCATGTCATTAATCACCTGTGCCATGGATAATTCCATGATAGCTGACATCTCCCGGATCACAAATTCCGGTTCATGCTGATAGACCTTTTTGCGCAGATCGAACCTTTTGGTGTAAACGATACCACCGTCGCTGATCCTCACCAGGTTGATTCTGTATGCAAGATGGGCAAACCAGAGCTCATCACTATCGTATTCTTCAAGCGCTTCTATTATGCCGCTGAGCTCATAGTGTGGTTTGTGGCTCTCATCGAATCTCCTTACAACGTTGTTGACAAGACCTGATGAGGCAAGATGTTTGTGAACCAGGTCTGTAATCATGCGTGCAGGTTTAACGGCCCAGACGCGGTATACATAGTATTTCAGTTGAAAAGGACTCTGTCGGTATACAATCTGGGGGCGGTTGTATGCTTCCTCAATGTCAAATTCTCTGAGTCGGATTGTAACCGGATAAGGTGTCGGGCTCTGACGTTTTTGCATTTGAGACGGCATGTAATTGAGCATGTAATACTGCTTGACCGGCACAGTGCCGCATCCGGCTGCTATCAATGCGGAAAATGCCAACAGGTATAATATCCGCAAATTCATCGGACCTCCCTTCCCCTCTGTGATTCGCCTTTAAGCAGCAGTGATGGATTTTCAGCCAGTACTTTGGTCAGCTGATTGGCGTTTTCTGATGCCTCCCTGATATTTTCCATACTGACTGCAAAATCTTCCCTGCTCTGGCGGATCATGAGGGAAAGGTTCTCTGAGAGGCTCTTTAGAGATTGCACAGTGGAATCAACCATGGTGAATGTTCGGTTTACCAGATCCGGAGAGACACTGTTTTTAAAAGAACTGGTGAAGGTTTCTATATCACCGGCTGCTGCATCTATTTTGGATATTATGTTTCCGGTTGAGGCGGTCAGTTTTTCGATCTGTGGTCTTGTCTCACTTACAAAACCCTTGACATCATTTGATATGTAAGCCACATTGTCCAGAATCATCTTTATCGAACGCAGACTGTCCGGTTCGGTGATCTGATTGAGGTGATTGAGCAGAAGCTCCACTTTAGCGACAATCGATTCCGCTTTGCCTGTAATCGATGAGATCATTGAGACTCTGGTAGGTACCTCGGAGCCAGGCTTGAGAAGGTCTGATTCGTTTTTCCCACCGGAAATCTCAACGTATTTGAGTCCGGTAATCCCCATTGCCCCTGTGGTGGCCACCATGTCGACTTTCATAGGGAAATCCTGCTGGATTTTAAGATCGACTTTTACTCTGGAGAGGTTGTTGGGGTTGTAGGAGATTTTTTCTACTTTACCGATAGGTACTCCGTTGAACTTTACTACCGCACCCTGTTCCAGTCCGCTGAGCGATTCGCCTTCGAAGAATGCAATAAAAGTGTTGTATTTGTCACTAAGTCGCACGCCCAGGGGAATAGCCGCGAAAACCAGCAGAAGAGTTATGCCGGCAATTACAAACACTCCGAGTCGGGCGCGCTGTGACCTTGAAATGCTCATCCTGAAATCTCCAGATTGAAATCGCTATCACCGGATTTATCATGTGTACTGCCCGGTTCTTGCCGCTTGAAAAAGTCTGAAACAGGACCTTCTTTCATTTTCATTGCCTCTGACAAGGGACCATCAAAAAGCAACGATCCCTTATATAAAAATGTAATTTTGTCCGATATCTTTTCTATAGAAAAGAGCTCATGGGTTACAACCACAATTGTAATCCCCAGCATCTTTCGCAACCTCAACAACAGGTCATCAAGACCCGCCGATGTCACCGGATCAAGCCCGGCAGAGGGCTCATCACAAAACAACAGCGGCGGGTCCAATGCCAGAGCGCGGGCCAAAGCGGCCCTTTTTCTCATTCCCCCCGAGAGCTCTCCGGGATAGAGGTCTGCCGCATGAGGAAGATCGACCTGCGCAAGCTTAAGACGCACTATCTCTTTAATTATACTATCTGGTAAGTCGGTGTGCATCTGCAGAGGCAATGCAACATTCTCGCTTACAGTCATGGATCCCAGCAGCGCCCCGTTCTGAAAAAGAACACCGACTTTTTTAAGTACCTCCACGGTCCCGGGGTCATCCTGATCAGATATCTCGGTGCCGAAAATCCGGATACTTCCGGAAAATGGCTTCAGGAGTCCTATTATTGATCTTAGAAGTGTCGTCTTTCCGCATCCTGATGTCCCGAGGATCACTCTAATTTCGGATGCAAGGAAACTTGTGGTTATATCTTTCAATATGACCCGCTCACCATACTTTGCCACCAGATTTTTTATTTCCACCACGGGTTTCAAGTTGCTCTGGTTCAATTCGGTTCCCTTAGAGAATAAAGGAGAAGATCGCGTCGGCAATTATGATAATAAAGATTCCGGTTACGACGCTTGCGGTAGTTTCTTTCCCCACGGCCTCAGCACCTCCGCGAACCCTGAAGCCATAAAATGAGCCAATCCAGATAATGAGCCAGGAAAAGACAAGCGATTTCACAAAACCTGCAAAGACATCTTTTATAGCCAGGCTTTTTCCCAGTTCGTTCCAGAAAAGACTCGATCCTAAATCAAGATAAAGTACTGCGACAAAATAGCCGCCCAGAATCCCCGCTGCGGTGCCAAATATTGAAAGTATGGGCATTGTGATGGATATGGCCCAGAACTTAGGTACCACTGTAAACTGAATAGGGTTGATTCCCATAGTCTGCAGCGCATCAAGCTCCTCTCCTACAACCATAGTGGCGATCTCAGCCGTTGTAGCGCTTCCAGTCCGCCCTGCCAGAATAATGGCTGTGAGCAGAGGACCCATTTCCCTGACCATTGTTATACCAAGAAGGGGTGCCAGGAAAACACCGGCTCCAAAGGTACGAAGCTGAATTGCAGTCTGAAGAGCAAGCACAATCCCTATAAGAAGTGAAAGCAGGCCTACTATGCCGAATGCCTTAAACCCAAGCTGATACATCTGCTCGCCAAGAACTCCCTTTTTGAAGTCTCTTTTTTTCAGGAGACCCAGGGTTCCCCAGTAAAGCATTTCAGTAAGAACTGAGATCGCACTTACAGCGTTGTCCTTGAATAAAAGAACTGTATCCCCGGTTTTGACCAGAAAATTCTCCTCTTTCTTCTTCTCAATATGCTGGCCTGCGGGAGAGGACCATGCCTGCAGATTTTTGAGCAGATCCGGTGACAGGTCCCGTAAAATCAGTTTACCGCCCGCTTTTTTATAAGCTGAGTGGAGCAGGCGGATAAAGGACATTCCGGCGGAATCGATCTTTTCGGTCTTTGAAAAATCGAGAATCAGAGTCTTGCTTTTTTCACCGGAAAGCAGATCGCATCTTGAAACCCAGTCAAGGTTAAGAAATACTGGAACAAGGATAGACTGTTTTTCTGCTGGATCTCTTGTAATTCGGGTTTTCATAAACTGGAAAGATGAATCAATATTAATTTAGGGCACGCGTACTTGATAAGTATAGTATCTGGACGTTAGAAATTCATCTATTATTGCCAGATTAGAGGAAAATAGTGCGCCGGGGAGGGGAAAAGCCGGAGACCTTGACGAAACGGGAGTCCTCGATGTCAATCGGGCGCGATAAAATAATTTTGTGGAACGGCTCTGTCAATATCTCTGTAAGTGATTGCAATAAAAGGAAATAGGTCCTATTTGGAAGGAAATCTCCGGTTTTAAAAATTAAAAATAAGTGAGAAACAAATTGCATTTCGGGACTTTTGGCCATATATTATAAGTGCCTCATGAAAAACAAATTAGCAAAAATATGAACAAATTTCCTCTAAATAAAATCCTTTTCTGAGTGTGGAGGGTTACACAACATGCAGCTACCTAAATCGCGGCGCCGTCAAAAGCTTCGGGAAAAGAAATGTCAGTATCCGGGATGCGGAAAGATCTTTTTTGGCATCCATATTTCAAAGTATTGTCCCGAACACCGCCAGGACAGATACCGTATCAGAAAGCGGACAAAGCCTGAAGATGTCAATATCAAGAATCAGACTTTCAAGCATAATTACACTGAAGTAGTAACCCTTGTAATGAACTGTGCACTTGAAGGATGTGATCATCAGTTTGAGGTCAAGATCTATCCTCGTCAGTATATCTATCCCAAATATTGTCCTGAACACCGTAACGAGTACAAAAGAATCCGTCATCTACAGTTGATCGGCAGAGAAGACCTGATCGAGCAGATGAAAAAGGAGAGCGAATGCTTTGAAATTGAGCATTCGGAAAGAGAAGATGGTGTGGATGTAGTAGGTAAAATGGAAGATGTAGCCTAAAATTTACGGGTTGCAGGTCAGGAAGTTAGGAAGTCACAAGTCGGAATGTCCGGGTTGTGACTTTCGTTTTTAAGCCAGATTCTTTATCTGGCATCTGAACTTAACTTTCGGCTTTTAACTTGTATCTATAATTTACCTTGGTTTTAATCTCTTCAAATCCTATTTTTCCAGTTTAATTTAACATTTATTGTTTTTAGGCAGGTATTTAGATGCACTCGTCTGATCAGGCAATCAGTAATGTAGGTGGAAGCGTACAGAGGTTCTTTGATACTGCTTTTTCCGGGGTAGAGATAAACGGTCCGGAGCTCAATCCACCGGAGATTCAGAAGAGTCCACTGATGCTTGTCAGCACTCATCGCAGCCATACGGATTATTTTCTGGTGGGGCATTATTTTTTCAGAAAAGGTTTCAGAGGATTAAGGTTTGCCGCAGGTGACAATCTCACCAATCTTCCCTATCTGGGCCCCCGTTTCAAGAACTGGGGAGCGTTTCCGGTTTCACGTGATACCGGTTTTGAACGCAACTACGTTCGTAACCTTTGTAAAAGTGTCAAATCTATGCTTCAGGGTGGGCAGGCGGTAATACTTTTTCCAGAGGGGGGGAGGAGTTACTCTGGTTCGATGCTTGACATAAAATACGGCATCCTGGGCGCCTCGGTGCTTCTGCAGGCTGAGAATCCTCAGAGTGATGTTTATCTTCTGCCGATTGCTGTTTCATATGAATACCCTCCGGACCTTCCCTATTTTAAAATGCTTCTGAAAGGCAAGTCGTACCGCAAACGTACAAATCCAGCATTTAAAAGAATATTGGGGAATATCATGTATTTTGGCGCCGATATACTTGCTTATGCTCCGGCGATGGCCGCAAAATACACCGGAAAAAAGAAGTACGGGAAAATTTACGTCGATTATGAAACCCCGGTTTCTGTCCGCGAGATGGTTGATGTTTCTGCAAACAGAATTGAAAATGCCCGTGACGATTTTTCATCACACAGGGCTTCCATGCAGAAGGTCAGTGATGTAATTCAGGCCAGGTTTATTAATCTTTTCAGGATTTTACCGGTTCATCTGGTTGCCTTTATACTAAAGAATGGAAAATTTACAGGCACAGATCAGATCTCTTCTGAGATCCCTTCGCTTCTCAAGAAACTGGCTGAAGTATCCCGCAACCTGAAGCAGGTAGATACGGAAACTCCAGAGTCGATTGTTAAAACCGGAATAGAACATCTTGTGAGGACAAAAGCGGTCAGTTTCAAAAACGGACGTTTATCAATAAAGAAACAGGAAATAATTGATTACTTTGCCCAATCGATAAAACTGTGAGGTGAATTTTGCTTTTTGAAGACTATCTTGTTCTACCAACAGTCGTTGAGCTGAGAGCTGAAGAGAAGGTGGAGGCCTTCAAGGAAATCACGCTTACATTATGTAAAGCACTCGATGTACGCAAACAGAAGACGTTACTGGATGAGATCCTGAAGAGGGAAGAATCCGCATCAACGTTCATAGGCCAGGGACTTGCCCTTCCTCATGCCCGCGGTCCGATTAAAGAAGAATTCGCGATAATTGTGGGCCGCAGTCTGGCTGGAATAAGTTACGATGCTGCGAGAGGAGCACTGGCTCACATAATTATTCTTCTGGTGGCCAGGGATGATGCAGACAACAATAAACAGCTGCAGATTCTCTCCGAGATCGCAGCGTTTATCAAGACCGATTCTGTGCGTGAGCAGATACTTTCTGTTGAGGGCACCACAGATCTAAGGATTATACTTGAATCCATGAAAAAAGGCATTCCTGAAGAAAAGCTGCAGAAATCAAAGAAAAGTGTCAATCCGCTGATAAATGCAGCAGTCGAACTCGCAAGAGATGTCAAGGCTTCGGCCTTGATGGTATTTGCAGATGCATCAAAAGACAACGACTTCCTCGATCAGCTTAAAAGTAAACCCAGGCTGATTATAGTTACCAGCAATAAAACCAGATTTGACCTGATAAAAGATAAGCGTATCTCCGGAATCCTTCAGGCACCATCAATACCGGGTTCCCGCACAGGACAGATGAAAATAGGAATACTGCTTGCACTCTCGCGCAGTCTGATCGGTAAAGAGGATACGGTGGTCTGCATATCCGGCAATTCTAAAAACGGTGTTTTTGATACGGTTGTCACAATCGATATTGCCCTGGAGTATGAATTCTATTTTACATCAGCACATAACATCATTCCACCGGATGTAAAGCCTGAGGTGCTGGAGCGGATAATAGGTCTGGCCGGTGAAATTGCGATTGAGGGGCGTGAGGGAAAGCCGGTAGGAACAATTTTTGTCCTGGGGGACACAAATTCAGTTAATGCCTATGTCAGGCAGCTTATAATAAACCCTTTCCGCGGCTACAGCGAGGCTGAAAGAAATATCCTGGATCCGGGGCTGGTTGAGACCTTGAAGGAATTTGCAAGCATCGATGGTGCATTCATAGTAACCGGTGATGGTATAGTTCTGTCGGCCGGAAGCTATCTGAGGCCCCAGATTACCGATGAACTTCCTTCGCTGCCCGGGGGGTATGGCTCAAGGCATGTGGCGGCAGCGGGAATCACCTCCTGTACAAATGCACTGGCTGTGACCATCTCTGAGTCGACCGGTACAGTAACGATTTTTAAAAGTGGTGTCATAATGATGTCAATTGCCAGGCCCGTGGTGAGGGAAAAAAGCCTGGTGCAGAGATTTTTGTAGGGCATTTCAGGGAGGTAGCAACTTCCTGGAGACTGCTGTATGAAAACATGCGCAACAAAAGTCGGCCTGATACTGTTCTTTATAACTGTTCTTAACTGTTTTTCACAGATCACCCTTCAAAACTATTATAAAAACTTCAGCAGGTATCACCTGAGCCAATCTTCCATGCTTAAAGACATAAAAAGGCTCGACAGCCTGTTCGGGACAGGTATTGCAGAGGATTCGCTTTTGTTAAGCAGGCTCGTCAGGCATCATAACTGGAGAGACGGGTATTTGAATTTTTACAGTCAATACGTGAGTAGTGAACAGCTGATAAGAGATGGCGGTAAATATGAAAATGTGAAGGAGATTTTTGATCAGGAGACAAAATACAAAAAAAGGTCCGGTTTATTTGCATTGATCGGCCTTCCGGGTGTGGTCTGGCTTGGAATAACTGTCATTGCATTTCCTGTGGCGGCATTGGGTTCAGGCGATACTGATTGGATCCGTTCGCCGGCCTGGATGATTCCTGGCATAACTTTGTGCAGTGTCACGATTCCTGCTGAGGTGATGTGTTGTTACTATTTACTTAAGGCCCAGTTTATTGTAAAGAGGCTTCCGCATGAATACAACGGCGCTGTCATAGTGAATTTCTCTAAACCTCAGGGAATCATCAAAGAATAAGTAAATGATTTTTCCGTTCCCCGGTTGCGCATTTCGTCTGTTACCAGCACACTTATATGTAATACTCAAATCAGTGTACCTTGAGAAGCTTCAGGAATATATTTTCTCTGAGACTTCGGGTTGGATCGGGATAATTATCTGTGTGTCAAATTCACAAAGGATTTCTCATGTCAAAAGCAAAAATAAGCTATAATGACAAGCTGCTCAGCGGCTTCATTAACAAAGATGAGCTGGAAAACTATAATCAGTCAATAGCATCAGCCGAAAAGATGCTCTCCGGACGCTCCGGTCCGGGTAATGATTTTCTGGGCTGGCTAGATCTCCCCAGGACCATTTCCCCGTCAGTCGTAGATTCCATTGCATCCAAAGCCTCTGAAATTAAAGAAAAGGCCGACATCCTGATTTGTGTGGGAATCGGCGGATCATACCTGGGCGCACGCGCGGCGATTGAATTTCTCTCTTCATCTTTTGAGGATATGAGAAAGCCCAGAGTCGTTTTTGCCGGCCACTCCATAAACTCCGATTACATCGCGGACCTGCTCGATATGGTCAAGGACCGCAGTGTGGCGGTTAATATGATATCCAAGAGCGGAACAACAACCGAACCCGGAGTTGCCTTCAGGGTCATTCGCCAGTTCATGGAAAAACGGTACGGAAAAAAAGAAGCCGCATCGCGCATTATCGCCACTACTGATCCTGCAAAAGGTGCCCTGCGCAAACTCGCCAGGGAAGAGGGGTACACTACTTTTGAGATCCCCTCCGATGTAGGCGGCAGGTTCTCTGTTCTCACTCCGGTGGGTCTTTTCCCTATCGCAGTCTCCGGAATTGACATCAGAAACCTCCTCACTGGCGCATCAGAATCGATGGATTTCTGCAGCGGAGACAACTACGAAAACAACCTCTCGGCCCACTACGCCGCTGTCAGGAACATCCTGTTCAGAAAAGGGTTTACCACCGAAGTCATGGCAGCTTTCCAGCCGCAGCTTCACTTCGTAAGTGAGTGGTGGAAGCAGCTTGCAGGGGAGAGCGAAGGCAAGTGCGGTACCGGAATCTTTCCGGCGGCACTGGACTACACAACCGATCTGCACTCATTAGGCCAGTGGATGCAGGAAGGTATAAGAAACGTATTTGAGACCTTCGTTTTGTTGAAGAAGACAAACCGCACCGTCGAGGTTCCCAAGTTTGATGATGACAGTGATGAACTGAATTATCTGGCATCAAGGAGCTTCGAGGAGATAAACCTCAATGCCTACAAAGGTACTTTACTGGCTCATGTCGATGGAGGGGTCCCGTCGGCTACAATTTCCCTTGAGGACCGCTCTGAGAAAACTCTGGGTCAGCTCTTCTACTTTTTCGAGAAAGCAATCGCGATCTCCGGTTACATGCTCAGGGTAAATCCTTTCGATCAGCCCGGAGTAGAGGCTTACAAGAAAAACATGTTTGCGCTTCTGGGCAAAGGCGGCTTTGAGAAACTCCGTGAACAGCTTTTATCGCGCACCGGCAGCATGCAGTTATGAAATCCTTCAGGAAGGTTCTTACCTTCAACTCACCTCACCGCAGGGATTATTTCAACATCACCGGTGAGGTTGAGGCTGCTCTTAAAGAGAGTGGAATCTCAGAAGGGTTGTGCCTTGTCAACGCGATGCATATCACAGCCAGTGTGTTTATCAATGATGACGAGCAGGGCTTAATCAGGGATTTTGATGAGTGGCTTGAGAATCTTGCCCCCCATGAGCCAGTTTCCAGCTACAGGCATAACGGAGCAGAGGATAACGGTGATGCTCACCTGAAGCGTCAGATCATGGGAAGGGAAGTCGTGGTGGCGGTAAGTGGCGCGAGGCTTGATTTCGGGCCATGGGAGCAGATTTTTTATGGGGAATTTGATGGAAGACGCCCTAAAAGGGTTCTGATTAAAATCATTGGTGAATAGATAATTCCGGGGGGAGATCTTGTTTCAGCAGAAACCGATTATCGGGGTTGTAGGTGGCAGTACTGCCACACCTGAGAACTATCAGCTTGCATATGAACTGGGTAGCCATATCGCTGTCAGGGGTGCCGTTCTGGTTTGCGGCGGACTTGGCGGTACCATGGAAGCAGTCAGCAAAGGTGCTTTCGAGAACGGGGGCAAAGTGCTGGGTTTTCTGCCCGGGAATGTTAAAAGTGATGCGAATCAGTTTGTCCATATCGCAGTTCCGACAGGAATGGGTGTAGCCAGGAATGTTCTGGTGGTCAATACGGCCGATGTTTTGATTGCTTTCCCCGGTGAATACGGTACTCTCAGTGAGATTGCGTTAGCGCTGGCCACAGGAAAGACAGTTATTTACTTTCCAGGCTCATGGGATCTTAAGAGAATTGGTGTGGTTGATATGTCCCGGTTTAAAGAAGCTTTTGATGCCAGACAGGCAATTGGACTGGCTCTGGATACTCTAAGTAAGATAAGGCATTAGAGGGCATTAAGGAAAAGATACTGGTGTTGCGGGTATAAGACAGGGGTGTACAGGCGATCAAATTTAAACGATTAAATAATTTTGAATCAAATTAGTTCAATTTGTGTAAGTCGTTGAAATGAAAAGGATTAAGCTACCCGTATGTAAAAGGCGGGTATAAAAAGGAATTGACTAAAGTAATTATTTGATATAAATTAATAAATATATTCTGTGCAGATCGTTAGACCTCTGTTCTAACTGCCCTCTGAAATTCATTTCAGCGGTTAACGGAATCCCTTAGGAGTTCTATTTTGATTACTCTATCAGATAATTTCAATTTTCATGATAGGAGTTTAGTTTGAAGAATCTCAAAAACGCTATCACCAAGCCGGGTCGGGAATCTCAACCCTGGGCGGTCTGGATCTGGAATCTCAACATCAATAAAGATGTTATGATTGAGCAGTTAAATTCTTTAATTGCGCAGGGTTTTGGCGGGATAGCGATCCGGCCGGGGCGCGATATGGAGCCGGCTTTTAACTCCGAAGAATTTGTTGAGCTCTTTGGAACTGTTCTTCAGATAGCCAGCGAGAAAAAGGTCGCAATTCGTCTTGCAGAAGACTTCTCACTCCCCTGGAGCCGTGCTTTAGCAAATGAGATGAATCAGTCCAGAAAACTTCGGGCTCAGCAGCTTAAACTCACCGATATTATTAATCCTGCCGGACAGAGTGTAATCGAGATTACTGATACGCAGGACTGTTATGTCCTTCTGGCTAAACTGCAGAATAACCTTCTGAATCTTGCTGATGTCAAAGAGCTTACATCAAAGAACGCCAATGCTCCGATAGTCTGGAAGGTGCAGGATGGGGAATGGAAAATTTTTGTATTCCGTAAAGAATATACCAGGGAGCCGGCAAAGGGATACATACCTAATGTCTTTAATCCCAGGACTGCACAGGTATACATTCAGAATGTTCTTGAAGCCCTTAAACCATTGTTTGTGAAATATGTGCCCACGACCTTTGAAGGCTTTTTAAATGAAATGCCAGCAGTGCTTCCTGCGGACAATACAATTCCGTGGGATGATGATCTTGTTGTAAAATTCCGTGGAAAGTATAAAAAAGAGCTCATAAAGCTGCTACCGGCTCTGTTTTATGAAAGCTGTACTCAGGCCTTTAAAACACGCCAGCAGATTTATACCTTTCTTCTGCAGTCTATGTATGAAAGGTTTGCTTCGCCTCTGGAGGCGTGGGCAAAGAAAAACCGTATATCGCAATGGGTTCTCTGTCCGGAGAGAAATCTATTGAGCAACGCAAACGGGCTAATTGATCCGGTTGTTCCATCCGAGATGGCGTATTCTTTTGTCGGGTTGCAGAACCTTGATGGAACAGATCAGAATTATCATTTACTGCGTACTGTTGCTGATACCAATGCCAATCAGTACCGCCGCGAGACAGTTTTGGTTGTCGGGCGTAACCGTGCCGGAAATGCCGGCACCGTACAGTCATTGAAGTGTGAATTTGATAAAGGAATGCTGGCCGGCACTTCTAAAGTTTTGATAGACGGCTGTTATTTCAACGTTGATCAGCGCAGCTACCTTAAGACTCCGTTTAATCCCGCATGGTATGCACCCGGATGGGAGCACATGAAGCCGCTTTGCGGATATATGTCAAGGGCACAGGAGATGCTGAAAGATCTTCACTGGAATCGTCAGGTGGCGGTTTTGTCGCCGTCTGCGCAGATGATCGCAGGCTATGTGCCTTCAAATAACGAAACTGTTATTAAAGGTAACCTCGTACTTCAGAAAGTACTTGGAAGTCTTGAGAGGTCAAGCATCTCTTATGATATAGTCAATGAAGAATTCCTGAATAGCTGCACTGTCCGTACAAACGGTGAATTCGGCACTGCGGATCGTATTCGAAAAGGAAATTACCAGCTTCTTCTGATCCCTTATCCACCCTTTATATCACGTGAAGTCTTATCCTTTGTTGAAAAACTCCTGCAGAAAGACGGGAATGTGATCTTTTTAGATGAGGCTCCAAAGGGGACAACAGAAGATGGCGTGACGGCGTCTGTAACTTCCCGCATTGAGAAGATTACCACTTCAAAAAAAGGTAGAGCCAGGGTGGTTTCTACTGCGGCACTGGAAGAATCACTGAATGTAAAGCCGATCGTAAAATTAACCGTTAACGGAAAAGCCGGAACAGATATCTACAGTGCCTGGGGTGCATCAGAGGGCTATGATGTGTATTTGATTCACAACACCTCTGATACCAAAGAATACACGGCCAGAATTGAGCTTCCTGAGAGTAAGCATTTTGCCGCTATAGATTGTGAAACCGGCGATATTGTTGAAATTGACGAGATTGAAAAAGAGGACTCTCGTTGTGCTTTTACGATTAATATTGCACCGATTAGCACCTTTTTTATCGTGAGCTCATCTACCCGTATTTCACAGCAGGGTTCATCGAAGCGTCAGCGTCAAGGGATAAACCCCTTTTCGATGCCTCAGCGCAGTTATAGAATTGTTTTTAAAGATCAGTGGGCTTTTGAGGCACAGTCTCTCAACGCTTTGCCAATGGCGACATGGAATTTGAGAATAGGGCTGAGTCGTGAATCTGGCGGGTTCTCTCATTTCTATGAGTCTAATTTTCAGGCTAAAATTATTCCGGAAAGCTGTTACTTTCTCCTGAACGGGCTTGGGGGGCTTAATGGGCTTCCTGTTGCCGAAAACCAGATAGAAGTAAGTGTGAATGGTGCGAGGGTAAACAGGCATACTGCAGCTGCTGCAGTAAAGATCCAGGCCGGTGACACCGTTTCAACGGATCCGATACCCGAGATTCCACTTTCAGTAAAACAGTTATTCGGGAAAAATACGATTCTTTATAATATCAAGAGCAGTCTGGTTAAGGGTTCCAACCGGATTTCAATCAGGACTACCGGTTTTGTTACCGACCCCAGTACAATTCTGTATCCACCGCTGATTTTGGGGAATTTCACTGTCAGCAAGGGGCAGACCGGCTGGACTATCGACAGCTCCGGTGCGCCGGTAAGTAATGATTCCTGGACCAGGCACGGGTATCCATACCTCAGTGGTACAGGTGTTTACAAGCAATCGTTTGAGGTTCCCAACGATTATAAAAAACTGGTACTGAGATTTTCTCAGGTTTCAGGCACAACGAGTGTCAGTGTTAATGACAAACCACTTCGTGTCTTCAACTGGCACCCCATGGAGATTGACATAACTTCGGTTTGTGAACCTAAACGCAACGAGCTGGCGATCGGGGTTCTTAACACCCTCGACAACATGCTAAGAATGAACGGCAGGCCATCGGGGCTGATTGGTGAAGTTTACCTTGATGTGTACTGATTCTGCAGGTTATTGAATTTCTGCAGGCCGTTGTGCCCTTTAAGAGGCACAACGGCCTTTTTTTCTCTCCCGGAGAGCCCCACATCTACCCCGCAAATGTGATTTGCGTCACAGATGTTTTTCTGGAAATCTTCTATATTAATCAATTTTTTCTATCAGGTGATGAAAAAGCAGGTATGCATATTGAAAAACCTGCGATAATCTGGTAAAATTATCAATCTGAACACAGTGTGTGGAGAAATCAAAAACAAAGAATGGAATCGGGAATGTACAGTGTGATCAAGAAACAGAATGTGGTCTGGCATCGGCTTTCAATGCTGCTAAGTCTGGCGTTCTTTTCGGTAACTTATTCTTCTGCAGAGGAGAATGTAGCCCGGGGCTCTCTGGAGCAGGATGTAAAATACCTGGATTATCTGCTCGATGTAAAGATATCATCCGGGTCATTCCTTGAGCTGGATATCGAAAAGAGTCCGGTCAGTATGACTGTGATTACAAAAGAGATGATTAAATATTCCGGAGCGCGGAACATGTCGGAGCTCCTTGAGATATTTGTTCCGGGATTCCAGTATATGTTTAACAAATGGAATGGAACACTGTGGGGCATGAGAGGTGTTGCAAATGACAGGAATACAAAAATCATCTATTTAGTAAACGGCCACAAGATGAATACTCAAGCCAGGGATGGGTTTCAGGGGGAAACAGTTCTCGGGCTTCTAAATGACATCGAAAGGGTTGAAATCCTGAGGGGACCCGCGGGGCTTGTATACGGTTCAGGAGCTATCGCCGGGATAATAAACGTTATCACCAGAAAAGCTGAAGAAAATCAGGTGGAGATCGGTTCTTCTTTTAGAACAGATGGTTCACAGGAGATTCAGGCGAACATTTATGCAATTCCGCAAACTGGTCAGAAGCTGTCACTGTCTGCCGGTTTCAGGAGAACTGACGGATTAAATGCTCATCAGTCCAGAATCTACGGTTTTGCTTCATGGCCCTACCCTCAGAATGGAGCGGATAAAAACGGTGTTCCCTCCGATGGTAATCACGGGTCGACTGATGGTAACTGGAGAGTTTCCGGTGACTGGGATGTGGAAAATTTCAATCTTTACTTTCGGGCCACACGTCAGAAAGAGAATGCCGGAGGGTGGTTTATTCAGGACCCCTGGCCGGAGATAATGTCGGAACCGGATTCAACATTTGCACCCAGAGTAATTGATGGAAAGAGCGTTACTTTTGCTGACAGCTTCTGGAGCCAGACCGAGTCATTCCGAAGTAACCGGCGACAGTATATATCAGATAATGTGATGATCGAGGGTAATTACAGGCTGCCGGTAGGGGTCAATGAAATCAGATTTACATTAGGCTATGACAGAAACACAACGAGAATAGGTACCGAGAAGAGACCGGGTTATGAAAGTGACTACTATGAAAGGCGTGTCGGGTTTGTCGAGGAGACATTCGGTGAAACCCGGTTGACTGCCAAATCAATGTTTCTTTTTAATCACGTACCGCGTCTGCAGGTTGCTGCTGGCCTTGAGTACCGGCTTGACCTGATCGGCGACGATATGTACGGGAGAAATGAGAAAAAAGAGAATCCTCTTCAATGGGCTGTAACCGAGATTAATTATAATACTTTTTCGCTTTTCACTGAAGGTATGTATGAAGTAAGTGAAAAGTTGAATTTTGATCTGGGCGGTCGTCTGGACTTTCACACAAGGGCCTTTATGGCCAACCCCAAAGTAGCGGTAACCTTCAAGCCCGCAGAACGTCACTCCGTAAAAGTGATTTGTCAAGCATCATCAAATAATGGGAGTGCCGATAATTATGAGTACAACCGGTTCCATCTAGGAGAAAACGGTGAGGTGCTGGATGAACCTTACTTTGAGCGGCCATACAGGGTCCCCTCAACAAAGATCGATCTGCTTCAACCTGCCCAGCCCCTGGACTCTCTGCACAACCTGAAGCCGGAAAAAGTTTACAGTGCAGAACTGGCTTATGCCGGGAGGCTCACTGATGACTTTGTTTTTACTCCATCGGTATCGCTGGGCTATGTTAAAGATCTGTTCGGATGGTCTCAGAAAATTTTCAGGGTGGTGAATGTCGGAAGCTATAAATATTTTAATCTGGACCTGGACGCCAGATATGAGAAAAAGGGGTTCACAATCGGCGCGAACCATACATTTCAAAGGCCCTTTGACACGGATGTAAAAGAGCAGGCGCAGAACTTTAAAATCTATTCACTTGACACAAACAGCATCTTCTATGACTCAATGCGGGTAGACGGAAAGTGGTACTACATGCCGGTTGTGGGTGATACAATGATCGACTATGAGATAAATCTGGTCAAAGATGCAGTCACCTCAGATGGCAGTGATTTTCTCAATCTCAACACTCATCTTACCAAATTATACATGACATACATGCCCTTTGATTGGATGGCACTTCATGCCGATCTGCGGATCTTCTGGGGGCTCTGGGGAAGGGATGCCATATATTCAAAAGACAAGGGTTTCCAATACTGGAATATCAGTAAAAGAAGATCGGATCAGGGATTCTCCAATTATCTAAAAGAAAGCGTGTCAAAGAAATTTAACGCCAGCATACATCTGTTTCTTCCAAAAGAGATTGAATTGTCACTTTTCGCATATGACATATTTGGCCTTGACAGACCAGCAGAGAAGAATATGGGAAAATATACAATCAACTCTCTGCGGTGGCAGCAGATGGCTGATCCGACACAAAAAGACATCTATTCCACAGATCAGCGTCTGTTTGGTATCAGAATGAGTAAGAATTTTTAGCAAATTTAAAAAACGGGTTGAAGGCTTTATGTATTTAGAAAAGTTGGAATCCAGGAAAAACATCCGCATTCTTGCTATAGAGGATGAGGAATTGATCCGGGAATATGTTTGTGATTTTCTTGAGGATATCGGCTTTACAACACTGCAGGCTCCCGATGGAAGGCGGGGACTTGAGATTATCCGATCTGAACATCCTGACCTTGTTTTTACTGATTTGAGAATGCCGGAAATGAACGGCCTTGATCTGCTTGCCGTGGTTCAGAAAGAATTTCCGGAGCTGCCGGTGATTGTCATATCGGGAACCGGAACATTGGCAGATGTTGTTCAGAGCATGAAAAACGGAGCATGGGATTACATACTCAAACCGATACACGACTACAGTGTTCTTGAGCTTTCAATAAGCCGGACGCTCGAACGCAAAAAGCTGCTCCAGGAAAACCACAGGTATAATGAACACCTCGAAGAGGAAGTGGTGAAACGCACCGAAGAGCTTGTGAAGAGTACAAGCCGCTTTAAAACTCTCTTTAATTTTGTTGCAGACGCAATTTTTATTCATGATCTGAGCGGAAATATCATCGATATCAATCAAAAAGCTGTGGACAGTTCCGGATATTCATATGAGCAGCTTCTGGGTATGAAGATGCAGAAGCTTTTTGCGAACGGGGAAGTGGAAACTTTTACAAACAGTCTCAGAAATATTTCAGCCGACTCGGGCACCATGTATGAATCGCTGCATATAAAGCAGGATGGAACTGAGGTCCCTGTGGAAGTTAACGCGTGTATGATTGTTATGGATTCCTCCCCGCAGATACTATCGGTATGCAGAAATATTTCTGAGCGCAAGAGGGCCGAAGAGGAGCGCAGGCAGCTTGAAAAGCAGATTTACACCGCTCAGAAGATGGAATCCTTGGGACTGCTGGCCAGCGGTATAGCGCATGATTTCAACAATATCCTTGCCGCGCTTCATGGGTACACGACACTTTTACGCCAGAAGGTGGAGTCTGGCGGTACAGAATCTGAATACCTTTATAAAATCAATGCAATTGTGTTGATGGGCCAAAACCTTACCAGAAGAATCACTACTTTTATCAGGAAAGAGGAAGAGGAACTGGAGAGCATTGATATTCATAAGGTACTCTCGGATACAGAGACGCTTATGCGTCCAAACTGCAGGGATGTAGACGTTAGTCTGGACCTTAAGGCCTCGGTGTCTTTTGTGCTGGGGGATGAAAATCAGTTGCAGAATGCTTTCCTGAATCTAGGAATCAATGCCCGTGATGCGATGCTGTCAGGAGGAAAACTGAAGTTCAGTACTATTAATGAACTGGATGAAAAGTCGGGAGATCTAATGGTATGTATCAGGGTGACTGATACCGGTACCGGAATGTCTAAAGAGACCATGGCAAAAATATTCGATCCATTATTTACAACTAAAGACCGCGAAAAAGGAACCGGTCTGGGTCTTACATCGGTATTATATTGTGTCAATAATCTGCACGGCAGTATTGATGTTGAAAGTGAGCTGGGGCAGGGCACAGAGTTTATAGTAAAGCTTCCGGCACTGATCTCTGAGTCGCAAAACAATGCGCCTGAGAATTGCTGAATCCTGATTTCAAAAAAGGATTTTGCGACCGGTAATCTGGATAAATAAAACGCAATGCAAAAAAAAGTAACTTGCTTTATATACGCAATTTTTCTGTTTTGTGGCTGTGCCTGTTCACAGGTTAAAGAGCTGCCGCTCAAAGCACTTTTCCTTGAGGCGGCGGTAAGATTTATTACCTGGCCCGCTGGATCAGACTCTCTCAAGACAGATTCAACCTTCAGGGTTGGAGTATTTCCTGATGACAGAATCGTCCCTCATCTTAAACAGGTATTTTCAGAGAAAAAGGTTAAAAACCGGAGTGTGGTCTTTCAGGACCTTGATACGCTGAATGAAGCTGTCAATTGCAACCTGATTGTCCTTCCGGAAATGAAGCCCGGTAAGCTGGCCACGATTCTCTCCTTAACCCGTGGAAAGCCGATTCTGACGGTAAGTGAGAGTCCCGAGTTGGCAAAAAAAGGGGTTATTCTCTGCATCGCATCAGTTAATCAGCAGATAAGCTGTATGATTAACGAAACGGAAGCTTCAAGATCAAATCTTAAAATCAGTCATCATCTGCTGAAAAAATCGAGAGTGATAACTACTCAGGAGAAAACACCTTGAAACGCTTATCACTCAGGTCACAACTCATACTGATTATTTTAGCAGTCACACTTTTTTCGACTCTTATGGCATTCTCATTCAGTGTGATTTACGACTACAAAAAATCTTATGGGGACTTGAAAAACGGGATGAGTTTCACTGCTCATGTGATATCTGAAAACTGTAAATCGCCACTTCTTTTCAATGATACACTCGGGGCGCAGGAACTGCTTTCATCCTTCGGGCAAATTCCTACTGTTCTTTATGCCGCGGTTTTTGATGTCAATGATTCCATATTCGCCTATTACTCAGCTGGCAGGATTTACAGATCTGAGGACTCCAGTGCTGATGCAAGTTATTTTGACAAAACCGGACTGTATTTATCAAAGTCGATAAAACAGGAAAATCAGTATTTCGGCCGTTTTGTGATGTACGTTTCAACTGATGAGATCAGCAAGAAAGCCAGGATTACTACAGGCATCTTTCTTCTGGTGTTTTTTATTATTATGGCGGTCTCATTTTTTGTTGCCCTGAGACTTCAGAGGATTATCTCCGGGCCTATTTTGCAGCTTAAAGACCTTGCTGAACAGATTACTCATAAATCCGATTATTCTATAAGAATACCGCATACAGTTCAGAATGAAATCGGGCTCCTGCAGATAAGTTTCAACACTATGGTGCAGAAGCTCAATAAAAACATTCTATCTCTGAAAGATGAGATCGATTACCGGAAAAAATCACAAAATGAAGCACTGCAGCTTCGCACTTACCTTAATAGCATAATAGATTCCATCTCCTCTGTAATTATCTCTGTAGACTCAAAGGAACAGATAAAGCAGGTCAACCAGGAAGCATTGAGATTTTTTTCAAAGAGCCCCGAAGACCTTCTTCATTATCCAGTCACAGGTGTTCTTCCGGCCCTTCAAGACAAAGATAACTGCATACATGACTGCATCAAGAATAACCTGTCCAGGAAATTCTCTATTATTTACACTCATCCGGAACGCCTGCATCAGATGTACCTCAATATAGCGATATCTCCGCTTTCACAAACTGAAAGACTGGGTGTTGTCATACTGATTGATGATGTGACAGATAAGACACATCTGGAAAACATGATGATTCAGAATGAGAAGATGATGTCTCTTGGAGGGCTGGCTGCAGGGATGGCGCATGAGATAAATAATCCGCTTGGGATCATAAGCCAGGGTATTCAGAACATATTGCGCCACGTTTCTCCCGATCATGAGATAAACAAAACAATAGCTGATGAGTTGAATATTGACCTAAGGAGTATGCAGAATTATCTGGAAAGAAGAAAAGTCACTCACTATCTGGAAGGTATGCTTTCAGCATCAAAGAGAGCCAGTGAAATCGTTTCAAATATGCTTCAGTTCAGCAGGATGAGCAATCACTCCAAGAATAAATCAAATGTCAAGGATATCATCGATAAAACATTAGAACTGGCACAGAATGAATATGAACTGAAGAAAAAGTTTGACTTTCGTCAGGTTAAAATATGTAAAGAATATGATGACTTTGTGCCTGACCTGCTCTGCAATGTCACAGAAATTCAGCAGGTTATATTAAATCTGCTGAAAAATGCGGCATATGCGCTTTATACCAAAAAAGAGGATAACTTTGTTCCTTTAATTACAATCCGGGTAAAAAACGAGATATCGAATGTGAAAATCGAAATCGAGGATAATGGGCCCGGTATTCCGGAGGAGACCAGAAAGAGAATCTTTGAACCGTTCTTTACAACAAAGGAGGTTGGGGTAGGGACCGGACTTGGGTTGTCTGTTTCATTCTTCATTATAACAAAAAACCACAACGGTTCGATAGTATTTGAATCCGAAACAGGAAAACGGACCTGTTTTATTATTCGTTTACCTTATAAAATGTAAACGGAAAATCTCAGGTCTCTGAGGTTAGATTCTCAATTTTTTCGCAGAATTTCATGATTTGATCTTCAAGAACCTCAATGTGCTGTTCAATAAGATTGTGCATGGTGCTTTTGCTGCAGATAAATTCCAGTTCCTTTGCGGCATTTGAAAGCTGCCAGGCACACAGGTTCGCTGCCCCGCCTTTAATCGAGTGTGCTTCTTTTTGGATACTGAGGATCTTATCAGATCCAAGCGCTTCCTTTAAAAATAGGATCTGATTTTTCAGAACAGAGCTGAATTTTACAAGCAGGTCTCTGAGAAGCGGCTCATCTCCCCCGAATTCTTCAAGAGCCCGTTCATAGTCAAAAATGCGGCTGTTCTTTTCAGAAGAACTGGCGGAGTCGTTGCATGTGGTTCGGGTTGATGTGTTTTGAAAGTAGGTACTGCCAAGTTCACATAATTTCT
>Ga0209723_1001264_pt1 | contig 40505 bp, 26 predicted proteins | sample BiotimSIPDNA_2_FD_185750 | JGI IMG/M metagenome (GOLD analysis project Ga0209723, IMG submission 185750) | Anaerobic biogas reactor microbial communites from Washington, USA - Biogas_R2 time_0 SIP DNA (SPAdes) (version 2) | ecosystem: Engineered > Bioreactor > Anaerobic > Unclassified | place... | reverse complement strand
TATAATCGAGGCCTTTAAGGTCTGTCGTGAAAAAGGCATTGAGTCGATTGCTTTGACCGGCAGCAAACCCTCTCCCATGGATACTCTTGCCGACCTCTGCATAAAGGTGCCTTCGGATTCTACTCCCCGCATACAGGAGTCGCATATTCTGATAGGCCATATAATCTGTGCCATAGTCGAAGAGAACCTTTTTGGAGAGAGCAAATGTTCGATGTTGTAATTCTGGCAGGGGGACTGGGCACACGGCTGCGCAGCGTGGTGAGCGATCTGCCTAAGTGCATGGCTCCGGTCGCAGGCCGTCCCTTTTTAGCCTGGATCCTGCAATGGCTCGAAAAATATGATAATGTGGGCAGTATTGTACTCTCTCTGGGTTATAAGAGTCATGCTGTCACCGATTGGATTGAGTCGGACAGCCGTTTCAGTTCGCTCTCCATCGATTGGGTTATCGAAGAGACTCCGCTCGGCACCGGCGGGGGAATGAGACTGGCCATGTCGAAAGTCAAAGCCGACCGTGCCATAGTGCTTAACGGTGACACCTTTTTCGATGTTGACCTGAACTCCTTCATAGCATTCAGCAAACGGAAAGACACCCCGCTGGCGGTGGCTCTAAAGCCCATGACCGCTTTTGACCGTTACGGTTCGGTCACGCTGGCCGATGACGGCAGAATTGTCTCCTTCAATGAGAAAGGATGGTGTGACAGGGGTCTGATAAACGGCGGCGTTTACTGCATTGACCCGCGCGCCGGACTGTTTGAAGGCAGACCGCACCGCTTCTCGTTCGAGAAGGAGATACTGGAGCCCATGTCGCGCGAAAAAGGCCTCTACGGATTTGTGAGCGACGGCCCTTTCATAGATATAGGAATACCCGAAGATTACGCCTTGGCGCAGACTTTTCTTCCGGCAAACATCTGAAAACGCCATGACTATTCCCGAACCGCTTATTGAAAAATGTGATACGCTCTTTCTGGACCGTGACGGCGTGGTAAACGTATGGCTCCCCGGCGACTATGTAAAGAGCTGGGACGAGTTCCGCTTCAACGAGGGGTTCCTGGATTTCATAGGCCGCTATTCAAGCCGTTTCCGCCATATATTCATAGTTACCAACCAGCGCGGAGTAGGCCGCGGACTGATGTCGGTGGAGCAGCTCGAGGAGATACATTCCCGTATGATGGATACAATATCCCGGGCAGGAGGCCGAATAGACCGCATATACTTTTCTACAGCCGTTGACGACAGCGACCCTATGCGTAAACCCAATCCCGGAATGGCTCTTAAGGCAGCAGAGGAGTTCCCCGATGTAAGACTGGACCGCTCGCTTATGATAGGCGACCAGCTGTCGGACCGGCGGTTTGCACAAAATTGCGGGATGCACTTTCTCCGGTGGGAGTGATGCCGGTTCCTATATGTGGAGCTCTGCTATTCGGCGGCTTTTCTGACCGATCTGGTCATATTGGACCAGGAGTATTTCTTCTTCTCCTTTAAAATTCCTTCGGTAAACTCTTCCTGACGGTTGTTTTTGAAAAAATCTGTCAGGGCATCGGCTATCTCATCCATGTCCGGCTTTACCACATAGCCTACGCTTCCGTGGGGCACAATCTCGGCCAGACCGCCTACATCGGTTACCAGCATAGGTTTCTCAAAGTGATATGCTATCTGGGTCACACCGCTTTGTGTGGCCGATTTGTAGGGTTGGACTATTATGTCGGCTGCACCGAAACAGTACTTTACCTCACTGTCGGGCACAAAATCGCTCTTCCAGACCACAAGGCCTTCAAGCCCCAGCTCCTTTTCAAGTTCGAAGTATTTTTCCGAACCGCTGTAGAACTCGCCTGCCACTATAAGCCGTACCTCCATTTTTCGAAAGCGGCTGTCGGCATATGCCCTGAGTATCAGATCCAGCCCCTTGTAGTCGCGTATCAGCCCGAAGAAGAGCATATAACGCTTCGAGGGATCCAGCCCGAGGAAGCTGAGCGACTCCTCGCGTGTGGCCTTGGGACCGAAGTTGTCATATAGCGGATGGGGGCAGAAGACGCGCGGCTTAGCGGTGTCGAACTGTCCAAGATCTTCCAGAACCGATTCGGACATTGCCACAAAACCGTCAACCGAGCGGGTGAAATATCTGCTCAGCAGACGGTCGCCCGGACGGCGCTCATGCGGGATTATGTTGTCCAGAATGGAGACGACACGCGTTTTACCGTTCCTGCGTACAATACGGGCCACCTTGCCGAGAGCGGGAGCCATGAAAGGCAGCCAGAACTTGATAATCAGAATATCGGGCTTCATCTCTCTTATGGTACGCCCTGTCTTTATCCAGTTAAACGGGTTTACCGAATTAAGGCTCCGTATGATATTGAGGTCGGTCGGCTCCGGTTCCGATGAATACTGCGTTTTTCCGGGGAAGAGAAAAGAAGGATACTGCAGAGAAAAAGTATGTATGGTAACGTTGTCGTTTTCAGCCGAAAATTCACGTGCAAGGCGCTCATTGTAAATAGCCAGTCCGCCTCTGTATGGCCATGCCGTGCCTAAAATCACTATTTTCATAACTTATAAAGGGGTTTTATAAAGCAAAAATAGTATTTTCGCACAACAAAACCACATGTAATCCCAATAACTATGGATAAAAACAACTATAAAAAATATCTGCCCTATATTGTGGCTCTGGTACTCTTTGCCATCATATCGTCACTTTACTGTCTTCCGGTATTTCAGGGGAAAGTCATCCATACGAGTGATGATGTTCAGGCTCTTTCGGCCGTACAGGAGGCTAGACAGTACCATAAGGATACCGGAAACTATACGTGGTGGACGGGTTCCATGTTTGCCGGAATGCCCAACTACCAGATAGGCGGCGGCAAATACCTGTCGGCAAAACTTATGAAACCGCTTTTGAAGATATGCCATCCCTCGTCAACGGATATGCATCTGGTCTTTCTTATGTTCTTCTGCTGTTTTTACATACTGTTAAGAGCTTTCAAAGTTGACAAATGGCTCTCGATAGTGGGGGCGCTGGCTACGGGATTCTCCTCTTATTTCTTCATAATCGAGGCGGCCGGACATAACGGTAAGGCATGGTCAATTGCCATGATGTCGGTGGTACTGGCCGGTTTCTATCTGATTTTCAAAAAAAAGTACGGGTGGGGTGTAGCCCTGACCATGATATTTACGGCTATGGGATTTTCGCCCCATCCTCAAATGGCCTACTACATGTTCATGCTCATAGGAGTACTTTTCCTAACCGAAATAATTATCCATGTAAAAGAAAAGAGGTATAAGGACCTGGCCATTGCCACAGCCCTTTTTGTCGGTTCCGTCATAGTTGGTCTGGGAACGGGCAGCGCCAACATCTTCGCAAACCAGGAGTATGCCGCCGAGACGATGCGGGGCGGCCATTCCGAGTTGACATCGGATTCCGATGCCAATAAAACCAGCGGGCTGAACCTGGATTATGCCACAGCCTGGAGTTACGGTATTGACGAATCCCTGACATTCCTTATTCCGGGCTATATGGGAACAGCCTCGAGCAATAATGTAGGTACGGAGTCCGTGCTCTATAAGACTATGGTAAAGAACGGCGTGCCGAAATCCGATGCCGGACGGATTGCCGAATCCGCCCCGACTTACTGGGGGGAGCAGCCCTTTACAGTCGGTTCGGTCTATGCCGGTGCCGCAGTCTGTTTCCTCTTTTTGCTGGGCCTGCTCATAGTCAGAGGACCATATAAATGGGGTCTGCTTATAGCCACCTTCTTCTCTTTTGCACTCTCATGGGGCAAGAACTGGATGGGGCTTACCGAATTCTTTTTCAACTGGTTCCCGCTGTACGACAAGTTCCGTTCGGTCTCTTCAATCCTGATTGTTGCCGAAATCACTATGCCGCTGCTGGGATTCCTTGCCGTAAAGCAGATCATGGATAACAGAGTGGAGAAGGAGAAACTCAACCGAAGCATATATATTGCGGCGGGGGTGACGGGAGGAATATGTCTGATTTTGGCCCTCTTCGGCGGTTCCATCTTCTCATTCACATCGTCCTATGATGCCGCCATTCAGAATGCCTGGCCGGAATGGCTCTATGCGGCGCTGATTGAGCAGCGCGCCTCCATTCTCCGTAACGATTCGTTCCGTTCGCTGCTCTTTGTCCTGCTCACTGCCGGCGTGGTATGGCTCTATTCCAACAGAAAGATAAGAGAGAGGGCAATGTTTATTGCATTGGGTGCTATTGTGCTGCTGGATATGTGGCCTGTTGACAGACGCTTCCTTAACGACAGCAACTATGTCACTCCCAAACAGAACCAAAGCAGCTTTGCAATGCAGTCCTATGAGAAGGCCATATTGGATGACCCCGATCCGCATTACCGTGTGATCAATCTTACTACCAATACCTTCAACGATGCCCGTACTTCGTACTACCTCAAGTCGCTGGGAGGATACAGCGCCGCCAAACTGCGCCGCTATCAGGATATAATAGATCAGTATCTTTCAAAATTCGATTTGAATATAGTGAGCATGCTCAACGGAAAATATATAATAACGGCCGATGATGACGGCAGACCTCTCCCTTTACGTAATCCCAATGCTATGGGTAACGCCTGGTTTGTCGATTCCATTGTAGTGGTTGGCGGTCCGGTTGAGGAGTGTGCTGCACTTGGAGAGATAAACCTGAGGAACACGGCTGTGCTGGACCGGGAGTTTTCGGATTTCGTGAGCGGCTTCAAACCGGGTCATGACGCTTCGGCAACCGTCAGACTCAACACTTATGCACCCGATGTCCTGACCTACAGTTCCTCATCATCGGTCGATGGAACGGCGGTGTTCTCCGAAATCTACTATCCACATGGATGGAAGGCCTATATTGATGGCGAGAAGGCCGAGATATTCCGTGTAAACTATCTTCTGAGGGCATTGAATATTCCTGCAGGAGAGCATGAGATACGTTTCGAGTTCCGTCCCGAAAGTGTCAGGAAGGGCGATATACTCTCCGGAATATTTGTGGGGATTATGTATGCTACCGTTCTCTCTTTGATAGCAGGAACTTTAATAAGGAGAGGTCGTCAGCGTAGGTCAGCTTGATATTCTCCTTACTTCCGGGCACTATACCTACTTTTACTTCGGGCAGGTAACGCAGCACGGTGCCGCAGTCGTCGGTAGTGTTGAACCGGGCGTCTTTCAGCGCAATACGGTAGGCTTCGGCTATGGTCTTCTGACGAAACCCCTGCGGAGTCTGCATGTGCCACAGAAGGCTGCGGTCCTGAATCGCGGTCATACAGGTTCCTTTGCTGTCACACTGTACTATTGTGTCAACTGCAGGAATGGCCACATCAATGGCATCGAAACTCTCCATAGCCTTCAGGGCATCGTCTATTATGCGCTTTGATACGAGCGGACGTGCGGCATCATGGAAGAGCATAATTGTTTCGGGGGCGTGGCTGAAATGGCCTACTGCCGCAAGACTTGACTCATAACGCTCTTTGCCGCCGGTCAATATAGCCGTCACTTTGCTCCAACTGTTCTTCTGAACCAGACCCTTCACCTGCTCCATATATTCCGGAGCGGTCACAATCACTATTTCGTCTATGCCTTTATTATCGTGAAAAGTCTGTACGGAATGTTCCAAAACGGTCTTGCCGCCCAGTTTTAGAAACTGTTTGGGGATGGTCAGACCGGTTCTTGAACCGGAGCCTGCGGCAAGTATGACTCCGACTGTACTCATATCTCTCTTAGCAGACCTCGCTGCCGGGCTTGACAGCTCTTTGTACTGTGATCACTGCATAGGAGCCGTCAGCAGCATCAGAGGCGCTCAGTATCATGCCCTGACTCTCTATGCCGCGTATCTTGCGCGGAGCCAGATTGGCAATGAAGCAGACCTGTTTGCCTACCAGATCCTCAGGTTTATACCAATCTGCTATGCCTGAAACTATTGTGCGGCATCCCAGTCCGTCGTCAATGCGGAATTGTAGCAGTTTGTCGGCCTTGGGTACTTTGGTACACTCCAGCACAGTGCCTATGCGCAAATCCATTTTTTCAAACTCCGGGAACTCTATGTCGGGTTTTATCGGATTTGCAGGCTGTGACTCTGCCCCATTCTCCGCCGCTTCTTTCTTTTGTTTGAACAGTTTCTGAATCTGTGCCTCAATTGCATCGTCCTCAATCTTTTCAAACAGAAGCTCGGGCTTACAGAGTTTGTGTCCGGCTTCCATCAGGTCAAAGCTGCCCAGATCTTCCCACCGGACCTCTTCAAGGGCTATCATCTTGCGCAGTTTCTCGCATGAGAAAGGCAGGAACGGCTCAAAAGCTATGGAGAGGTTGGCTACCATCTGGACCGACAGATTAAGTATGGTCTCCACACGTTTCATATCTGTTTTGGCCAGCTTCCAGGGCTCGGTGTCGGCAAGGTACTTGTTGCCGATGCGGGCCAGGTTCATAGCCTCTTTCTGAGCATCGCGGAACTTGAAGTTATCCAGAAGCGACTCCAACTGTTGTTTGACTTCGTCAAACTCTTTCAGGGTGTTGCGGTCATAGTCGGTAAGCTCTCCGCAAGGGGGCACAATGCCGCCAAAATACTTGTCGGTTAGCACAAGAGCGCGGTTTACAAAGTTGCCGAAGATGGCCACCAGCTCGTTGTTGTTGTGAGCCTGGAAATTTTTCCATGTAAAATTGTTATCCTTTGTCTCGGGGGCATTGGCTGTGAGCACATAACGCATCACATCGGCCTTGCCGGGAAAGTCTTCCAGATATTCGTCCACCCAGACTGCCCAGTTGCGCGATGTGGAGATCTTGTCATCCTCCAGATTCAAAAACTCGTTGCTGGGCACATTGTCAGGCAGCGTAAAGGTGCCCTCGGCCTTCAGCATGGCAGGAAAGACAATGCAGTGGAAGACAATGTTGTCCTTGCCGATGAAATGTACAATACGGGTGTCGGGCTCTTTCCACCAAGTCTCCCAACTGCCGCGTTCGGGGTTTTGGTCGCAGAACTCCTTGGTGTTGCTTATGTAGCCTATCGGAGCATCGAACCAGACGTAAAGGACCTTGCCTTCGGCATTATCCACCGGTACGGGGATTCCCCAGTCCAGGTCGCGGCTCACGGCACGCGGCTGCAGACCCATATCCAGCCAGCTCTTACACTGACCGTAAACATTGGGACGCCACTCTTTATGCTCCTCAAGGATCCATTTTTCCAGCCACTCCTGATACTGTTCCAACGGCAGATACCAGTGTGTGGTCTCTTTCATCACGGGTTTGCTGCCGGAAACGGTGCTTACCGGATTGATAAGATCGGTGGGCGAGAGTGAAGTACAGCACTTCTCGCACTGGTCGCCGTAAGCCTTTTCGTGGTGGCAGCAGGGACATTCACCCGTTATGTAGCGGTCGGCAAGGAACATGCGCGCCTCTTCGTCATAGTACTGTTCGCAGGTCTTCTCTATGAACTTGCCGTTATCGTAAAGTTTGCGAAAAAAATCCGATGCCAGCTTATGGTGAACCTCGGAGCTGGTACGTCCGTAAAAATCGTATGAAATACCCATACCCTTGAAGGTCTCTTTCATCAGGTAGTGGTAGCGGTCAATTATCTCCTTGGGCGTGACACCCTCCTTCTTGGCGCGGATGGTTATAGGCACACCGTGTTCGTCGCTGCCGCCTATGAATAATACGTCAGCCTTTTTGAGTCGCTGGTAACGCACGTATATGTCGGCCGGAACGTATGCGCCGGCCAGATGTCCTATGTGAAGCGGCCCGTTGGCGTAGGGCAGGGCCGATGTAACCAGAATCCTCTTGAATTTTTTCATCTTCAATCTCTTTTTTCTTTCAACCCGCGAATTTACACTATTATTCAGACAAATCCGTGATTTTGGCTCCCTTTATTTGAGAGAGACATGGTTGACGGCTATAAGTGTCTGCACGTTTCACGGTCCGGAGGACTACAAGTGTCCCCACGTTCCGCGGTCCAGACTGCGGTAGGCGACAGCTTCGGCAATGTGGGAAGGTTCTATGGTGCGGGACTGTTCCATGTCGGCTATGGTGCGGGCCACTTTCAAGATACGGTCGTATGCCCGTGCCGAAAGGTTTAGCCGGTTCATAGCTTCACCCAGAATACGCAGGCCGGCGGGTTCGGCCATGGCGTATCTGCGCAACAGACGCGAACTCATCTGGGCATTGCAGTAAACGCCCTTTTCAGCGACGAAACGGGAGGCCTGGATCCGACGGGCTTTAATCACTCTTTCGCGTATCGAGAGACTTGACTCTCCTTTTTGACTTGACGAAATATCCTCAAAGCCTACCGGGAGGATTTCGCATTGAAGGTCAAAGCGGTCCATCAGCGGACCGGAAATCTTTCTCAGATAACGCTCTATAAGGGGCGGAGTGCAGTGGCACTCCTTGGTGGGGTGGTTGTAATAACCGCAGGGACAGGGATTCATCGATGCCACCAGCATAAACGATGCGGGATATTCAACCCTGTATTTGGCTCTTGAAATCACTATTGTCCTGTCTTCAAGCGGCTGGCGCAGCACCTCTAGTGATGAGCGTGCAAATTCCGGAAGTTCATCAAGATAGAGAACCCCGTTGTGGGCCAGACTTATCTCGCCGGGGCGGGCGTTGCTGCCCCCGCCGGTCAGCGCCACACCGGTTATGGTATGGTGAGGATTGCGAAAAGGCCTCTCGGTGATAAGTGTTGAGCCGTGACCGGTAAAGCCGGCTACCGAGTGTATTCGGGTGGTTTCTATGCTCTCGTCTTCGGTCAGCGGAGGCAGGATGGAGGGAAGTGCCTTGGCAATCATGGATTTGCCGCTTCCGGGCGGACCTATCATGATCATATTATGTCCGCCTGCGGCAGCCACTTCAATCGCCCGTTTGATTGCAATCTGCCCCTTGATGTCGGCAAAATCGCATCTCTGCGACACCGCCGATTCCGTATCTTCAAACCCGGGCTTTAAGGTTTTCCCTATCTTATCCGGAGCATCATTCAGCAGATCGACCACTTCGCGGATGTTTTTTGCTCCGTAAACATCAATCCCCTCGATTACGGCAGCTTCCGGTGCATTTTGAATGGGCAGTATAACCCCTTCAAACCCTTCGGTGCGGGCTTTCATGGCTATCGAAAGAGCCCCCTTTATAGGTTGCAGAGTACCGTCAAGCCCCATTTCGCCCATTATTATATATCTGCTCAGACTGCCGGTATTGATCTGACCTGCCGCCGCCATAATGCCAATTGCCAGCGGAAGGTCATAGGAGGCCCCCTCCTTACGTATGTCGGCAGGGGCCATATTGATGATTATCTGACATGAGGGGAACTTGTACCCATTTACATTGAATACCGATACAATACGTTCATGGCTCTCCTTGACGGCAATGTCGGGAAGACCCACAAGAAAGAATCTGATACCCCGGGAGGTGTTTGCTTCGATGGTTACAACATAGGCGTCTATCCCCTGGACAGCCGCCCCGAAAACTTTTACAAGCATGGTATTTCTCTTTTAAGCAGTGTCTTTTACGGTAATCGGGTGCGGAAAGGCTGTTCAAACCGCACTTCAAAGGTAGTTAAGAGAGCTGAGAATCACAAACCTGTGATGCGATATTTTCTGGGAGTTATCCTGTCGGTTCTCTCTTTAAGCGGAAGCTCCGCATCAAGGCGGACATCCATCTCCTCAAGCGAACCGGTCTTCAGAATAATGCGTTTCAGGCCGGAAAAGAGTATATAGACCGGAAGCTCCTCTACTAAGCCGTCCCGCAGCAGCCGGCTGTTCCACCCTTCGGTGTCACAATAGGAGACCCACTCCACCGTATCCTTTTTTACCGCCTCTTTCCACCGTTCAAGATTTGTGTCGATAGATATGTCCGCTATGGTAAATTTGCGGTCGGCATAGTATTCCGAAAGGAGCGAGAGTTTTTTTCTGGCCTCATCGCTCTTCTCATTCCACGACGCCCATACGCATACAACCAGATGTTCGTTTTCAGCCACACTGGAGAAAGAGATCCTCTGCATTGTAGTGTCATTGAGGAAGATTCCCGAGACATAGTAGTTGCCGGTCAGCTCGGCTCCGAATCCCGATTTCAAATCGCCGATGAAGGGGCAATCCTGCATATTGCCGCTCATCTTTTTTATCAGGTTGTCAATATCCAACTGCTTTGCATGGTGTTTTTTGACCATATATTCGTAAAGCAGCATAGGGGTGACTTCACTGAAGGGGTCGGCTGTTATAAAAGAGTCAATGCGGGTGTAGATCTGATTTACGGCCGTGTCATTCGCGGCCGCCGATTTGAAGGCCTGATATGAATCATTGCAGTATCCGCCCTGAACCATAGTCTCGCCGCTGTCAGGAACAAACAGCGATGCCTCAATGCCTTTTTCGGCAAATAGAGCCTGCTCCCTTCCGTCGGGCAGGATCAGCAGCAGCGGAGTCACGGTATCGGGGGTAAAGGACCAGACAAATCTCTCTCCTGTAAAGCTGATGGTATCTATCCTGTCAAAGCGGTTGTCAATTCCAAGAACATATACGACCGATTCCGAACTGTTGCCGCTTAATGTCCCGTGCAGGACAAACAGATTCCTGTTCCTGTTGCACGCAGCCGCCGACAACAGGAGCAAAATCAGAATCGGCAGAAACCGGACAATATACCTCTTCATATATAACTTAGCTGTGTTACCTAATTTATTCTTTGGCGGCTCTTTTCCTTTCGGCGGCATCCAATATTATTTTTCTAATACGCATGCTTTTGGGTGTCACCTCCACATACTCATCGTTCTTGATATACTCAAGAGCCTCCTCAAGCGAAAAAACTATGGGAGGTGCCAGATGAGCTTTTTCGTCCGTACCGCTTGCGCGCATATTGGTCAGTTGCTTGCTCTTGCTTACGTTGACTACCAGATCTTTTTCGTGGACATGTTCACCCACCACCTGACCGGCATAGACCTCATCTTGCGGACTGACGAAAAACTTTCCGCGCTCCTGAAGCTTGTCCAGCGCATATGCATAGACTGTTCCGGTCTCCATTGCTACCATCGAACCGTTCAGGCGGCGTTCAATATCTCCCTTGTAAGGCTGGTACTCTTTGAAACGGTGAGCCATAACGGCTTCGCCCTGCGATGCCGTAAGGACATTTGTCCTGAGTCCTATGATACCGCGTGAAGGTATCTCAAAAACTATCACTACGCGATCTCCTTGGGTATCCATTGATGTTATCTCGCCTTTCCGTTTGCTGGCAAGGTCAATCATTTTACTTGCGAACTCTTCGGGGACGCTTATGGTAAGTTCTTCAATGGGTTCGCATGTTGCACCCTCAATCTCCTTCATGATAACCTGAGGCTGACCTACCTGCAGCTCATATCCTTCCCGGCGCATCGTCTCGATCAGAATTGAAAGATGCAGGACGCCGCGTCCGAAAACAATCCATTTGCTTTCGTCTCCGGCAGGTTTTACCCTCAGTGCCAGATTCTTGTCCAGCTCCAGATTCAGACGCTCCTGAATATGTCTTGAAGTCACATATTTCCCCTCTTTGCCAAAGAACGGAGAGTCGTTTATTGAAAAGAGCATACTCATTGTAGGCTCGTCAATATCTATGGGAGGCAGCGGCTCGGGATTATCGGCATCGCAAACGGTGTCGCCTATCTCAAACCTCTCCAGACCCACTATGGCGCAGATATCGCCGGCATCGACCGAGCGGATTTTTTTATGCCCCATACCCTCAAAGGTGTGAACCTCCTTTATCTTTACCTTCTCCATAGAACCGTCTCTGTGTGCCAGAAGGCATGACATACCTTCGCTTAGACTGCCCCTATTTATCCGTCCCACAGCTATACGGCCGGTATATGGCGAATAATCTAGCGATGTAATGAGCATCTGAAGCGTCCCCTCCTCACTTTTTGGAGCGGGGATATGTTCGATTATGGCATCGAGCAGAGGATATATGTTGTCGGTAGGCTCTTTCCAGTCAACGCTCATCCAGTTATATTTTGCCGAGCCGTAGAGTATGGGAAAGTCCAGTTGCTCTTCGGTGGCGTCCAGTGCGAACATCAGGTCGAAGACCATCTCATACACCTCATCGGGCCGGCAGTTGGGCTTATCTACCTTATTAACTACAACTATGGGCTTTAGTCCTATTTCCAGAGCCTTCTGAAGGACGAAACGTGTCTGAGGCATAGGACCTTCGAAAGCATCGACCAACAGGATACAGCCGTCGGCCATATTCAGCACACGCTCCACCTCACCTCCGAAATCCGAGTGTCCCGGGGTATCTATGATATTTATTTTAGTCTCCTTGTAGGTAATTGATACGTTTTTGGAGAGAATGGTTATTCCCCGTTCGCGCTCCAGGTCGTTGTTGTCAAGCATAAGCTCTCCTTTGGTCTGATTCTCGCGGAACAGGTTTCCCGCTATCATCATTTTGTCAACCAGAGTGGTCTTTCCGTGATCGACGTGTGCTATTATGGCTATGTTCCTTATGTTCATTCAGTGTTGTTTACCTATGCTTACTGTAACAGGGCCCAATCAAGGGCATGTTCCGAATTCGGCGGCAAAGTTACGTGAAAATATTAGAAAAACATTGTGTATTGAAAAAGAAGCCGTATCTTTGCGCCCGCTAAACCAGTTTTCATAAACAGTTAGAGAAAATGTATTTAGACAAAGAAACAAAACAAGAGATCTTTGGAAAGTACGGAAAGTCCAACACGGATACCGGGTCCCCTGAGTCCCAGATAGCCCTGTTTTCATACCGTATTTCCCATTTGACGGAACATCTTAAGGAGAACCGTAAGGATTATAGCACTGAAAGGGCTCTGACCAAGCTTGTCGGTAAGCGTCGCGCTTTGCTCAACTATCTCAAAGATAAGGATATTGAGCGTTACCGCGCAATCGTCAAGGAGCTGGGTCTGCGCAGGTAAGGCTAAACAGAAAAGAGAGAAGGGTTGGCAAATAGTGTCAACCCTCTTTTTTTTGGATTTTACTAAGAGCTCAACATTGACGGGCAAACACCGCAAACAAATTGTTTTTTACTCTCATTTGCATTAAATTTGCCGTTTAAAAGTATAAAGAAGGCATAATCTTTGTTTTAAATGGATAAACTTTACACAAAGCAGCCCTACAAGGTGGCAGATATAGGATTGGCCGATTTCGGCCGGAAAGAGATAGATATGGCCGAAAAGGAGATGCCCGGCCTTATCGCTTTGCGTGAAAAATATCGTGACACCAAGCCTTTGAAAGGCGCCCGTATAATGGGTTCACTGCATATGACCATACAGACGGCCGTTCTTATTGAGACGCTTTATGAGTTGGGCGCCGAGGTGCGCTGGTGCTCATGCAACATATACTCAACCCAGGACCATGCGGCTGCGGCTATTGCGGCTGCGGGAAGCGCTGCGGTCTTTGCCTGGAAAGGCGAGACGATCGAGGAGTACTGGTGGTGTATGCTTCAATCTTTCAATTTTCCGGACGGCGGCGGTCCCGATCTGATAGTCGATGACGGCGGTGATGCCACTTTGATGGCACATATGGGTGTCAGGGGCGAGCAGGACCCGTCGGCGCTGGAGTATGAAGCTTCCTCCGAGGACGAGCGTGAACTGCTTGCGATACTTAAAAAGGTGGCAGTCGCCAAAGGAGGAGACTATTGGCAAAAGATGGCGGAAAATATCTGCGGCGTGAGCGAAGAGACCACCACCGGAGTTCACCGACTTTACCGGATGCGTCAACACGGTGAGCTGCTCTTCCCCGCCTTCAATGTGAATGATTCGGTAACCAAGAGCAAGTTCGACAACCTGTACGGATGCAGGGAGTCGCTGGCCGACGGTATCAAACGGGCTACCGACATAATGATTGCCGGGAAAGTCTGCGTGGTGTGCGGTTACGGCGAAGTGGGTAAAGGCTGCGCTCAGAGTCTGCGCTCCTATGGCGCCAGGGTTCTGGTGACCGAGATTGATCCCATCTGCGCTTTGCAGGCTGCAATGGAGGGTTTCGAAGTCGTGACTATGGAGGAGGCCGCTCCGCAGGGTAATATTTTTGTGACCACCACCGGCAATATCGATGTCATCACTGTGGAACACATGGAGGTCATGCCCGACCTCTCTATCGTCTGTAACATAGGCCACTTCGACAGCGAGATTCAGGTAGAGAGGCTCAAACGGTTCCCTGGTATAAAATGTCAGAATATAAAACCGCAGGTGGACAGGTATTTTTTCCCCGATGGGCACAGCATAATTCTTCTGGCCGACGGGCGTCTTGTCAATCTGGGTTGTGCAACAGGTCATCCCAGCTTTGTTATGAGTAACAGTTTTACCAATCAGGTTCTCGCTCAGATTGAGCTGTTCGGCAAGGAATATCCGGTCGATGTTTACCGTCTGCCCAAACATCTCGATGAAGAGGTTGCCCGGCTCCATCTGGAGCAAATCGGGGTGCGCCTTTCTAAACTGACTCAGGCTCAGGCCGATTACATCGGGGTCCCTGTCGATGGCCCATACAAGCCTGAACATTACCGTTATTGAAAAGGCAGGAATAGAATATAGTTGTAGAGCGGTTATAATTGCAGAGCAGATATAGATTATAGACATATATGAAACCTTTTAGAAAAACAATCACGGTTTACGGAGCCTCAAGTTCAAAAATCGACAAATCTTTTGCCGATGCAGCTTACCGTCTTGGCCGGCTGATGGCCTTGTCGGACAGAACCGTTCTTACCGGAGGAGGTAATACGGGATTGATGGCTTCTGTCGAAGATGGGGTGTTGGACAACGGCGGCACCGTTATAGGAGTCATTCCCAAATTTATGGTTGAGAACGGCTGGATGCACGGTGGGTTGTCCAAAGTGATAGAGACCGACGACATGCATGAGCGTAAGCAAAAGCTGGCCGATATGGCCGATGCCATTGTGACCCTGCCGGGAGGAACCGGAACGATGGAGGAGCTGCTTGAAGTAATCACCTGGAAGACCCTTGGACTCTGTAGTAAACCCCTGATCATTCTCAATACCGACGGTTATTACAATAAGCTTCTGGATTTTTTTGACTATGCTGTCAAGCTCAACTTTATGAAAGAGGAGTACAAATCTGTATGGAGGGTTGTAAACACCCCCGAAGAGGCAATGGAGATCATAGATGAAGAAGACCGGACCTGCCCGGTTGGAAAATATAATTAGTCTGCCATGTTGACTGTATCTCTGCTTCAAATATTCTCGGAGGAATTGGCGGCCGATGACCTGATTCTTCTGACTTTTATTGTGACCGTTCTGCTCATGATAATTACCGTAGAGCCGTTAAGGAGAGATTTTCAGGATTCCCTTTCCTCTATGTACAGGTTCAAGAGCGCTGACAATGAGATCAGATATCCGGCATCCGGTTTTTTTCATAAGGTCTTATTGATTCTGCAGTCCTGCCTCTCCTTTGCACTCATGTGCTTTTCATTGACCGCAGCCGGGAATATCCCTGTGGGAAAGGAGATGCTTCACCTGCTCAAATTTTTTATTTTTGCTCTGTTGTTCTATCTGCTAAAGATCATTCTTTATTCGACGGTAAACGGGATCTTATATAAAAAAGGGGCATTCACCGTGAAACCTTCCCGCTGGAACGGTTTTTTTACCATGGTCTTTGCAATATTCGGAGCGCTCTTTCTCGTTATTCCTCTACTTATTTTCTTTTTTAGACTACCCGGCTTATTCGGTCTGGCTTTGGCCGTTTTAATAGTGGTTTTCATGGAAGTAGGAGTTATTTACAAACTAAAAAGTGCGTTATTTAAAAACGAGCATACCGGTTTGAGTTTTTTTTTCTACCTTTGTGCGCTTGAATTCAGCCCTTTGGCTTTGGCCGGTCTGATGTTTACCAAATAGTATTGTATCATTTAAAAGCGTAAATTTTGAAAATAAAAAGAATTCTTATTTCCCAGCCTCAGCCGACGTCAGGCAAATCACCCTATTTTGATTTGGCTGACAAGTATGGTGTCGAATTCGTTTTCAAACCATTTATTCGTGTAGAAAAGCTCTCTGCCAAGGAGTTCAGACAGCAAAGAGTTTCAATTTTGGACCATACGGCTGTGGTCTTCACCTCCCGTCATGCAATTGACCACTTCTTCAACTTGTGTGCAGAGTTGAGGATTAATGTGCCTGACGACATGAAGTACTTCTGCATTACGGAAACGGTATCCTTATACATACAGAAGTATGTTCAATATAGGAAGCGTAAGGTCTTCTTTGGTACCACCGGCAAAGTTGACAATCTTTTGGCTCCTATTTTGAAGCATAAAGGTGAAAAATACCTTATCCCCATGTCTAATGTTCATACCGATGAACTCAGGTCTCTTCTTATTGCTAACAAAATAGCTCATACTGAAACTGTAATGTACCGTACGGTCAGCAATGAGGTGGATGCTAATGAGCTTAAGGATTTTGACATGCTGGTCTTCTTCAGTCCTGCGGGAATAGATTCGCTTCTGGAGAATGTTCCCGATTTTGTTCAGGGAGACAAGATTATAGGATGTTTCGGTCAGACTACTGCTAAGGCCATAACAGATGCAGGATTCCGTCTTGATATTGAGGCTCCGGTTCCGGGTATAACCTCCATGTCGGCTGCAATTGATAAATATCTGTCGGAAACCGCAAGATAAGGTCTTATATTTAACAGGTCCCTAACCATACTGCCGTAACCGGAAGGGGCCTCTGTTATTTTATACAAATGAACAATACCTTCAGTTTCGGCAAAAATGAGCGTCTGTGCAGCAAAAAGCTTATAGACCGTCTCTTTACTGAGGGGAACCATTCAATCGGCATTTTCCCTATACGGCTTGTATGGCTGGAGGTTTCAACCGATGTCTGTGACGGCATAAAGATTTTGATAAGCGTTCCTAAACGCCACTTCCGACATGCTGTTGACCGCAACCGCATCAAACGCCAGATAAGGGAGTTTTACCGGCTTAACAGCGGCAATCTTAAAAACAGGGTAAGACAGCGTGGGAGCGGTCTGTTGTTGGGCTTTCTGTTTACCGACAGTGTCATTTGGGAGAGCGCCCGTCTGAAAGTCAGGTTACGGTCGGCTGTTGACAGACTCATCTCTCATTTGAATGTCGAAAACGAATCAGTATGAAAAAGCGTCCATCTAAATCTGACGGGGTCGGTTTTATTCGGATTTTGTCAAAAAAAATCTTAGAAATTCTAGGGTGGTTGCTAATACTGCCCATACGCTTTTATCGTAAGTTTATATCCCCCTTTACATCTCCTTCCTGCCGTTTCGTCCCGACCTGTTCGGAATATGCAATTGAGGCAATAAAAAAACACGGTCCTTTCAAGGGTTTTTGGCTTGCTCTTCGAAGGCTGCTTCGGTGTCGTCCGGGCGGCGGTTTCGGATACGACCCGGTGCCTTAATACTCTATGCGGATAAAGGATATACATACTCATACTTTCCCCTTGGAAGTCGGTTCGGCCCTCGTCTGCATAGATTGCGACAAGTCTCTGCTACGAGAGGGCCATTGGCATTCCGCCGGTCTTCATCCCTGGTATGTAACGGATAATAGCAGGACCCTACTTGATGCTCTGGAGCCGCTGCTCGCCCATCCCCGGGTTCTCGCCCTGGGAGAGTGCGGGTTCGATCGATTGCGCGGCCCTTCGATACAAATACAGGAGGATGCCTTCTTGCGTCAGGTAGAACTCAGTGAAAAACACTGCAAACCCATGATCTTACATGTTGTAAAGGATTTTGACAGAGTGATCAGATTGAGGAAAACCCTGAAACCGAAAGAAAAATGGCTGATACACGGATTTCGGGGAGGTGCGGAACAGACCCGTCAGCTGTTGGCTGCCGGGCTTCTGCTTTCGTTTGGAGCTCATGCCAATCCGGACTCGGTAAGGTCTGTGCCTTTAGAGAGTCTCTTTGCCGAAACCGACAGCAAAACCGATATAGAAGCGGTATTTAAATCAATCTCAGGAATTATCGGCAAGAACCAATCCGAGACCATGGAAATCATAATGGCCAATATCTCAGACTTTCTAGCATGAATTTGCTCTGTTCGTTTAAGAATTGTACCTTTGCAGGCCAAAAAGCATAAAACAGAAGTTAAGATGATAAACTTTGTAGAAGAACTGACATGGAGAGGTATGATCCATCAGATTATGCCCGGTACCGAAGAGCTCCTCAACAGGGAAAAGGTAACAGCCTACATAGGTTTTGACCCCACAGCCGACTCCCTCCATATAGGACATTTGTGCAGCATCATGATATTGCGCCATTTTCAACGTTGCGGACATAAACCGCTGGCGCTTTTGGGCGGTGCGACAGGCATGATAGGTGACCCCAGCGGTAAATCCCAAGAACGTAACCTTTTGAATGAAGATACTTTGCGCCATAATGTTGAGAGCATTCGGAAGCAGTTGGCTAAATTTCTGGATTTTGACAGCGAAGCCTCCAACAGGGCTGAACTTGTAAACAATTATGATTGGTTGAAAGATATCACTTTTCTGGACTTTTCACGTGAAATAGGTAAGCACATCACCGTCAATTATATGATGGCCAAGGATTCGGTCAAGAAGAGGCTGAGCGGTGAGACCAGGGACGGACTTTCGTTCACCGAGTTTACCTATCAGCTGCTTCAGGGTTATGACTTTTTATATCTGAATGCCAACATGAATTGCAAGCTCCAGATGGGCGGAGCCGACCAGTGGGGCAACATAACCACAGGCACTGAGCTTATACGCCGCATAAACGGCAACGAGTGCTTTGCAATCACCTGTCCCCTGATAACAAAATCGGACGGCACGAAATTCGGCAAGACCGAGGGGGGCAACATATGGCTTAATCCTGACTACACTTCACCTTATAAATTCTATCAATTCTGGCTCAACGTCAGCGATGAAGATGCCAAGTGGTACATAAAAGTATTTACCAACATCTCAAAAGAGGAGTGTGAGAGGCTGACAGCCGAGCACGATGAGGCTCCTCATCTGCGTCTGCTCCAGAAACGTCTTGCCAAAGATGTGACCTGTATGGTCCATAGTGAAGGGGATTATAAGGCTGCATCCGAAGCTTCGGAGATTCTGTTCGGTAATTCGGCAGGTTCAGAGGAGTTGAAGGCAATTGATGAATCCATGCTGCTTTCGGTCTTTGAAGGCGTTCCCCAGTTCAGGTTTGACCGCGGCAAGCTTGAAGAGCAGATCAAAGCTTCGGACTTCCTGACTGAAGTCTGTCCCGTTTTCTTCTCAAAGAGTGAGGCTAGAAAGATGATGCAGGGAGGAGGTGTCTCCATCAACAAGGAGAAGACCTATGATCATTCGCGCATAATTACCGCTTCCGATCTGATAGACGACAGATATATTCTACTTCAAAGAGGTAAGAAGAATTACTATTTGCTCATAGCGGAATAGTTTTTTTCTTAACTTTGCATGCTTTTTATTAAGGAAAATCAGCCGGAATCGGGAACTGTCGGTATTAGCCGGGTCTGTTAGACCAATTATGGCCGTTGGCGGTTAAGTTCAGATTGCGCTAAAAAATTGGGTATTGTCGTATGGTGTAATGGTAGCACAACAGGTTTTGGTTCTGTTTGTCCTGGTTCGAATCCGGGTACGACAACAAAAAAAAGTGAAAGAGTCGGGTTTCGGCTCTTTCACTTTTTAGGACAGTTTTAACCTGTCTTTTAAAAATGCCCTTTAGGATGCCTGTAGCATATTTTTCCGGTCTAATTTTTAATTTTACTGAAACAAGGCTTAATGAAAATTTTGTTCACGAAGATGGAGACGGCACAAAATTTAATTTCTATGTAACATGATTTTTTTGCCGGGGAATTTGCCGGGAATATCTTTGCAACGTAAGTTTTCATGCACATATTTGGTTAGTAATTGACTTTCGTGAATGTTTCTTCGAACGTCTGTGAAGACGAGGGGAGATACGGTTTGAGGAACTGGTTTAAGCGGTTCCTCATTCTTTTTTTTGTAATTTCGTCTTATAAAAACCTGTTTGAGAGCAATTTTTATGCTTTAAAGACAAAAATTTCTTTAAAAAAGTATGTGGAACTAAAATAATCATTAACTTTGACCGATTTGAGAGTAACAAAGGGGGAGATTATCAAATAACTAACCAAGTAATTAACCTAAAATTTTAACATAAAAATAATTAACCAATAATCTTATGAAGAAACGTTATCTATTCCCTGCGGATTATATGGCTGACCCATCGGTCCATATATTCAACGGCAGAGTTTACATCTATCCTTCACACGATTGGGAGGACGAAAATACGGTGGAGAATGACAATGGTGATCATTTTAACATGAAAGATTATCATGTTCTTTCGACCGATGACATTATGAACGGCGAAGTTATTGACCACGGCAAAGTGCTCGATAGGGATGACATTCCATGGGCAGGACGTCAGCTGTGGGATTGCGACGTAGCTGAAAAGGACGGAAAGTACTACATGTATTTCCCCATGAAAGATAAAAATGACATCTTCCGTCACGGTGTTGCAATTGCCGACCGTCCGGAAGGTCCGTTCATTCCCCAGCCGGATCCGATTCGCGGCAGCTACAGTATCGACATGGCTATCTTCAAGGACGAGGGTGAATATTACATGTATTTTGGCGGCATATGGGGCGGACAGCTTCAGCGTTACAGGGATAACAAAGCGCTTGAGAGTGCTTATCTTCCTACAGGCAAGGAGCCTGCTCTTCCCAGTCGCGTTGTAAGACTCAGTGAAGATATGCTCCAGTATGCCGAGGAGCCCAGACCGGTTCACGTGGTTGATAAAAAAGGGAAACCGCTTACTGCCGATAATCCCCACCGCTTCTTTGAGGCCCCGTGGGTTCACAAGTACAACGGAAAATACTATTTCTCCTATTCGACCGGCGATACCCATATGATTTGCTATGCTACGAGCGATAACCGTTTCGGCCCGTTCACCTATCAGGGAGTCATTCTTACTCCTGTTGTGGGGTGGACCACTCACCATTCCATTGTAGAGTTTAAGGGTAAATGGTATCTTTTCCATCATGACTGTGTGCCGTCAGGCGGCAAGACATGGCTCCGCAGCCTTAAGGTTTGTGAGCTTGAATATGATGCCGAAGGTCGGATCAAGACCATAGAAGGCATGGATTGATATATGTATTCCGAAACGAATTCAACAAATAAACAAATAACCTGTTAAATGAAAAAAATCAATTTTCGAGAAAAGCGTACCCGTATCGTGAGCCTCGTCTGTATGACGGCATCGGTCCTGTTCGGTTTGTCATCATGCCAATCCGATTTTGACCTCGACACCAGGACTCCCGAATGGCTCGGTACCAGTATCTACGAAACCTTGGAAGAGGGTTTTGTGGGCGAAAACGGTAAGGATTATACCGGTAAGTTCACCACTTTCGTGAGGCTTATTGATGATCTCAATTACACCAATGTGATGGCAAGAACCGGTAGTAAGACACTGTTTGTAGCCGATGATGATGCGTTTGAGCGCTTTTATGCCAAAGGCATTTTTACAAAGGCAGACGGCACTCCCGTCACTCGTTACGAGGAGTTGTCTCTTGCGCAGAAAAAAATGATTCTTAACGGAGCCATGCTTAATAACGTCTATCAGGTGGCTATGCTTTCCAGCAGTGAAGGCCCCACGCTTGGTGACTGCATGAGAAGGATTTCGTCAATTTCAATCTATGATACCGTTCCGGTATTGAAGCCGTCCGAAATGCCTAAAACAAGGCACTGGAGATATTACAGGAATCAGGATCATGGTTTTGCCGTCATGCAGGACGGTACGAATAAGCCTATGGTGATGTTCGTCAACAAATTCCTCACCGCTAAGAAGATAACCGATGACGATTACGATTTCCTGTTCAATCAGGGACGGTATGACAAGACCGGACAGAAGCCCGGACGCGAACCCAAAGATGCCAGTATCAACGGAATCAGAATCGAGAGCCAAAACAAGAAGTGCTTCAACGGATTCATCCATGTCATGGAAGAGGTGGTCTATTCGCTCCCCAGTATGGCCGAATTCATTGGCACCTCACCCAAGTCAAGGGCTTACAGTTCAATCATGGAGCGTTACAGTGCACCTTATTATAGTGCAAGCCATACGAACGAGGTCAAACGTCTTATCAGTATAGGCGCTCTTGATATGGGGGGTGTGACCATTGACTCCGTTTTCCAAAAGCAGTACTTTTCACTGCGTACTCAGGGTAACGTCACCCTGCAGCAGACTCCTGACAGAAGGGTTGTGGCCAGGGATAACCTCTTAAAGTTCGATCCGGGGTGGAATACCTACTTCTCATCGACCTCATCGACCACAGCCGCCAACGTGGCTCTGCAGCAGAATATGGGCGTGATCCTTGTTCCTGAGGATGAGGTACTCCTTAACTGGTGGACAAACGGTGGCGGTAAGGCTCTTAAGGAGAGATACGGACGTCTGCCCGGCAATCCTGCCAACATAGACGAGTTCATATACGATATTGACAGCGTTCCCGATAACGTTATCATCAAGCTGTTGAACAACAATATGCTCAACTCTCTGGTCGGTTCGGTACCCAGTAAGTTCAAGAACGTACTCAATGATGCCAATGACCCCATGGGAATTGAACCTCAAAACGTCAATGACGTAGAGATGTGTTGTAACGGCGCCGTATTCTTTACCAATGTTGTCTTCAGCCCCACGGCTTACCGTTCGGTCTCATATCCCGTACTTGTGAATGAAAAGCTCAAGATCATCAACTGGGCAATCAATGAACTGGAGTTTGATGCCTATCTGAACTCAATGGTCTCCACCTACAGCTTCTTTGTACCTGAGACGGACGGATATTTTGTTGAATCCGATTCTGCGACACACGTACTTAAGAATAAGATGATATATATCGATCCGGTTTCATTCGGAAATGCATCATTGATTGGTGGTAATCTGCGTGCCATAGCTTTTGAATATGACGAGAAGCAGAAGATTGTTACGGCAAAAAGATATCCGTATGATCCGAGAACCGGTCTTCTTGATCTGAGCGTTGAAGGTTCAACTGTTGCCGATGCCGAGATCAGAGACCGTCTGGAGGATATTCTGGACTACCATGTTATAATAGGTGATGTGGAGGAGATAGACAGCGAGACGGGAACCGGTTACAAATACTTCCAGACCAAGGGTCGCGGAACCGTCTATTTCGACTGGAATCCGGCTGACGTCAACCTGCCTGAAGGTCAGGCCCTGGCAAGTAAGGTAAAGGGCGGTTATCAGGTTGAAACCGAAAGGATAGACACTTTCGCTACCGAAAAGATCACTGTTAAGACCCGTTACGACCAGTCCAGAAACAGCGCTACCAACGGTAACGGAAGGACATATGTGATTGACAGACCTCTGTTGACTTCACGGCTCAGTGTCTATGATATTCTCTCCGACTCGGTAAATTATCCTGAGTTTAAGGAGTTCTTCTACCTGATCTCACAGGCAGGCGTGAATAATGTAGGTCTCTTTTCAAAGACAATGAACAACCATGCTACGGCAAGCCAGAACCTGGTCACTTTGAATACATATCATTATACGCTGTATGTTCCCACCGAGAAAGCTCTGAAGGATCTTTATAAGACCGGACGGCTCTACACGTTGGCAATGATAGATTCGATCAAGCAGGTCTATGACGACAATATTGCCGATATAGGCGAATTCCGCGGTAATCCTGCCGAAAAGGTACAGGCAAGTTATGACAAGATCATGAACATGTTCAACAACTATGCAAATATGGTGAAGAATTCATCAGACGCAATTCCCACCGCCATCCTGAACGATCCGGTTGCAAAGGATTCCGTATTCTATACTACGCCCTGGTACGGTAAGTACACTGCAAAAATGGAGAAGCAGATCACCGACTTCGTGAAATATCATATTCAGGATAACTCCGTCTATGCTAACGGCAAGTTTACCATAGACCTTAGGGAGAACCCTCTGGGTGAAGCCAATTATGAGACTGCATACATGAATGTCCATTCTCAGTTCGTAAAGCTGGGTGTCAAGTACGACCATAAGCGTAACAAGATATTTGTCGTTGACGCTGAAACAGACAAGGAGTTGAGGGCCGATCCTGCATATAATGCCGCATCGACCGAAGGGAAGATTAGTATGAGAGAGGCTCGTGCAAAGGTCATTGATCCTACTGTTGCCATAAGCAGCAGCGGTAAGCCTCTATATAACATCATGTGCCGTGAGTATGAGTACAATACGAACGACGTCTCCACAGCCGCTCAGATAGAGACCTCATCTTATGTGGTCATACATCAGATTGACGGAACGTTGTGCAACGGCGATTTCTGATTTTTAACAAGCATACTATTTGACGATGAAACAGATAAAAAATATATTTATGAGAGGAGCAGCGGCTCTGGCCCTGCTCTCTATGCCGGGTCTTCTTTTTGCGCAGAGAGCCGGTGACATTATCAGCGGTGTCGTTTCGGACAGCGAAGGCCCGCTGATGATGGTAAACGTTACAGAACGGGATGCTTCAAATCGTATTGTGGCCAGCGCCGTCACCGATATTGAGGGACAGTTCTCTTTCAGACTGGTCAGCCCGAATAATAGGATAGAGGTTTCATACGTAGGTTGTGAGACTGTCAATATTCCCATTACAAAGACCTATTTTGAAATAGTTCTTAACGAAATTACGGAGATTGCCGAGGTTGAGGTGACAGCCGAACGGATTGTAACCTCGCACCTTCCCATTCCCGAGCGTGAGATGTCACAGGCAATTCAGACTCTTAATATGGAAGAGCTGGAGGATCTTGGTATGACCTCTATCGATGAGGCAATTCAGGGCCGTTTCGCCAATCTTGACATTGTGTTCGACTCAGGTAACCTGGGTGCCCGTTCCACCATCAACCTGCGCGGTGTATCTACAATGACCGGCGATGCCAATCCGCTTATTGTCGTTGACGGCAATATCTTTGAGATAGATGCCAACCTCAGGAACAATTTTGACTATCAGAACGATGCCAACAATGAAGAGAAGGTGTCGGAGCTGCTCAATATCAATCCTCAGGATATAGAGAGTATCTCCATACTGAAGGACGCTGCCGCTACAGCCCAGTGGGGTGCCCGCGGATCAAACGGTGTAATGGAGATCAAGACCAAGCGCGGAAGCAGGGGTCAGACACGTGTTAACTACTCATACAGGGTAAACGCCGACTGGCAGCCCGAGGGTTATAAGCTTCTCAATGGCGACCAGTACACAATGTTTTTGAAGGAGTCATTCTTCAATCCTCAATTGAGCGATAATGCCGCCAATATCATTGAGCTTAACTATGATCCCACATTTTCGGAATATGAAATGTACAACAACAATACCGATTGGGTATCACATGTAAAGAAGATTGGTCTCCAACAGGCTCACAATATTGCAGTGTCGGGTGGTGGCGAGAAGGCCAACTTCCGTATTTCGGCAGGTTTCGATGATCAGACCGGTTCGGTAATCGGTCAGAAGATGAACCGTTTCACCACTCGTGTGGCATTTGACTATTTCGTTTCCGACCGTATCAAGGTCGTCACGAACTTCAGTATGGTCTATTCCAAGAACAAGACCAATCCTGCCAGTATCAACGCCGCAATGAGGATGATGCCCAACCTTGCCATTTACTACGAGGATGAGTTTGGAAATCCTACGGGTGAGTATTATCACATGCTTGCAACCGCTTCATCCGAGTTGCCGAGGGTGACAAACCCGCTTGCCGAGGCTGACGAAAGGAAGTCACATAACCTTTCACTCAACATCAATCCTGAGTTCCAGATGGTTTACAACCTCCTTGGACTGGGCTCCGATGAGACCAGACTGACTTATGACGGTCGTGTGACTTTTGGTGTTCAGAACAGCGGCAGTGATAATTTCACTCCTGCAAGCCTTGATCGAGACGGTTGGGCCGGCAGCAATGCCAACCGCTCTTCAAACAACTCCAGCAAGAGTTCAAATATTACCACTACCCATCAATTGACATTTATACCTTATCTTAAGAGAGAGGGACATTCGGTCATGTCGATGGTCAGATTCCAGGTTTCGAACAGCAACAGCAAGGGTATGAACGACGATGTGAGCGGACTTCCCAGCGGCATTCAACTGCCTAATGAAAACGGCGTAATTCAGAATATGAGTACAAGCGCCGGTCGCAGCAGGGGTGTAAACGGAACCTTCTCTATACACTACGCTTATAGAGGCAAGTATATGTTTGACTTTACTGCCCGAACCGACGGTAACACCAAGTTCGGTGATAATAAACGGTGGGGTACATTCCCGGCTGTTTCGGCACGCTGGAATATTATCGATGAAGATTTCATGGCACCGCTACGTGATTTCAAGGTAGGTAACACCTATCTCCTTACAATGCTTTCGGTCCGTCCCAGCTGGGGTATTACCGGTAACGCTCCCGGTCAGGACGGCCTCTTTTACAGCAAATATTCTGCCGGAAGCGCCTATCTTGGAATATCAACCATCAATCCTTCAAACATAAGGCTTAGCAATATGCAGTGGGAGGAGAAGCAGACATGGAATCTCGGTTTTGACTTCGGTCTCTTCAGCGACAGGCTCACCTTCAGTGTTGACCTCTATTCGGCTACCGTTACCAAAATGTTGAACTCCAATTATCCCATACCTACCTCTTCGGGCTTCTCAAGTCTTTCGGTGGTAAATGAAGGCTCAATGAAGAACGAGGGTTGGGAGCTTGCTCTCAATGCAAACCGACTCATAAGAAAGGGTCAGTTTACTTTGGGTGGTAACATAGCGTTCGCCGACAATACCAACCAGATCCTGGAAATGAATCCTATAATGCTGGATCAGAAGAATGGCGAATTCAATTTCCAGAACCTCTCAGGCTACCTCTCATATGTAGCTCTGAAGAACGCTTTCGGTTCGATTTACGGATTTAAGTATCTGGGCGTTTACCAGTACAGCGACTACTCCGAAATTGAGGAGCCCGGTGTCAGCGGACCAAATGCTCCTGTTGTAAAGGATGCCGAAGGAAATGTCATTCTCAACTCCAAGGGTCGTGCAAAACCCATGATGTTTGCTTACGGCAACACCGCCGAATATGAGTTTGTAGGCGGCGATGCTATCTACGAAGATATTAACCATGACGGTAACATTAACGAACTGGATATTGTATATCTGGGCACTTCGCTTCCCAAGCTGAATGGCGGTTTCGGTGTCAATATGACCTTCGGACGTCTCAGCTGGAGAAATCAGTTCAACTTCCGTTGGGGTAACAAGATAGTTAATCAGGGTCGCAGGAATGCCGAGGCTATGTATAACACCGACAATACGTCGGCAGCCATCAACTGGAGATGGCGTGTAGAGGGTGACGATACCGTAATGCCGCGTGCGCTGCGTAACTACGGTTACAACTCATTGCCCAGCGACCGTTATGTAGAGAGTGGCTCGTTCCTTCGCTGGAACTATACGGCCCTATCCTATTCGATTGATCCGAAATACACCAAAAGCTTAGGTCTGAGTCAGGTATCTATTAATATGAACCTGAATAACCTTATTAACTTTACGAAGTATTCCGGTATGGATCCTGAGGTTGGCGTCGGAGGCATGGGTGTTGCCACGGATGGCAACCAGACTCCGCGTTCCAGAAGATTCACTATGGGCGTAACAATACAGTTCTAATATTTAAAGAGTGTATAGTATGAAAAATATAAAATCATTGATCTGTATAGCATTGGCGGGTGCCACGCTCTCGTCATGTAATGATTATCTAACGTTGATGCCTCTCAATGAAATAGTTTATGAGAACTTTTGGACCGACAAGGCCGATGTTGAGAGTGTTTTATTGGGTGCCTATTCGGCACTTGAAACTTCGGATTGTATCACCAGAATGTCCATTTGGGGCGAAATGAGGTCGGATAACATCATTGCCGATCCCAACCTGGCCGATGCGAACAATGATATAGTCCAGATAACTAAAGATAATATTCTGGAGACCAACAGTTTCACCTCATGGAGCAGCTTCTATACCACCATTAACCGTGCCAATACGGTTTTGAAGGAGGCTCCCAAGATCCATGAGAAGGATCCTAACTATACGACCAAGAATCTTCGTGCCAATATGGCCGAAGCTTTGGCTATCCGTAATCTTTGTCATTGGTATCTGGCCCGTGCATACAGGGAAATTCCCTTTGTGACCGAACCGTCAACCGATGATGCACGCGGAGTTGAGGCATTCAAGGTGGCTCCTATTCCTATCGAGGAGGTCATCTCCATAATGATACCAGAACTGGAAGCTGTGGTTAAGGATGCCGTCGTAAAATATCCTATGAAGTCAGCCAACACCGGTCGATTCACTCAGGTTGGTATATATGCTCTTCTTGCCGACCTCTATCTATGGAAAGGCGATTATGAAAACTGCATCAGATGCGTTGATGAGATTACCGCCCAGAAGTTGGAGGAGTATGAAAAACTCAAGGTAGAGGAGGGTGTGGACTGCCTGATTGACCTGTTCCACGGTTATCCTCTTATCAAGGATACTCACGGATCACCTGATGCGGGCATCAGCTACAACGAAAACTTCGGTAAAGGCAACTCCTTTGAGATCCTTTTCGAACTGCCTTTCGAGTCCAGTCAGAGCAACTCGTTTGTTAACAGTTATTATGGAACCAGAAACAGCGCCGGCTCTCTTCGTGCCAATCCCCAGATGGGAACAAATGTGAAGATCGGCCAGGGCACTGTGTTCAAATCAAAGTTTGATACCCGTTACTACGAGAGTATAACTGAAAGCAGCGATGGTTCGGATTTTACCATCTCCAAGTATGTTGACGAAGGTATTAGATTCAATCTTTCAACAGGTGACTTACAGCCCAATCAGATTAATCGTACTCAAAGACAGAATACTACTCCCAACTGGGTTATATACCGTTATACCGACCTGCTTCTCATGAAGGCCGAAGCGCTTGTCATGATGACTCCCGAGGATACACTCATTGCGTCTGATCCGGAGGCTCTTGCCGCCAGAAACAGGAATTTCCTCAAAGCATTTGACATAGTACAGGCTACCTATCAGCGTGCTCTCTGCACGGGATATGACGGCGGTTACACAAATGCTACTGCCGACACTTTGAAGTTCGGTGACTATTCCGGTTCAAAACTCGCCATGGAGAACCTTATTCTACAGGAGCGTCGCCGTGAACTCTGCTTCGAGGGCAAACGCTGGTTTGACCTTGTCAGAATGGCCCGTCGTGACGGTAGCACTAACAGACTCTCTGCACTTGTGCTAAGTAAATATACGGAAAATGTCAGCGCCGTACGCATAAAACTCTCCGATACGCTTGCCATGTACTTCCCATATAGCAAGAGCGAGATCAAGCTCTACTATGAGGACGGCAAGGAGGGTCTGCTAAAACAGAATCCCGCTTATAAGGAGAGTGAGGAGATAAAGAAGGCGGGACATTGATAATCAACATATAGTTATTATTGTCTGATGAAAAATTTTATAAGATACACAGTAAAGATATTGACGAGCGGGCTGATCCTGTCTGCCTTGGTCTTGTTCTTCGGGTCCTGTTTGGACGAGCAGCATCCGGGGACCTACTATACCTTTACCGGTCAGACTGTAGCTGATTATCTTGAAGATGATGCCGAAGGACGTTTTACCGATTTCATAGCCGTACTGAAGAAGGCCAGGCATTGGGGTGAGTTGGACACATATGGTGAGTTCACCTGTTTTGCTCCGACCAACAGCGCCTTTCAAGCCTATCTTAAGCAACGCGGCATGAGTTCGGTGGACGATCTCTCCTTCGACGATTGTGATACAATAACCCGCACTCATCTAATAAAGACGACCTACTTCATGTCTGACATGAAGGAGGGTGCTCTGCCCTCAGTCAATCTTTTAGACCGTTTCCTCACCTTATCCTTTAAGGCCGATTCCACCGACGAAGGAGTCATAAGGCTTGTGAAGTGCATCAATAGAAATTCACACATCATAAGTCTTGACGATACCGTCCAGAACGGTGTGGTTCAGGTGGTTGACAGTGTTATAAAGGTAACCGGTGATTTCATATTCGATGTTCTGAAGGAGAACCCCGGTTCGCAAATATTCTTCCAGGCTCTGAATATGGTGGGTCTTGAAGACTCTCTTAAGAAGTTTAAGGATGACAGCTATTTCATATCATACGATTCTGTGGAGACAGGAGTTGTTGGCCAGGGCGGCGGATCCGATTACCGTATTAAATTCTGGGGTGAGAGGAAAAGCGCATTTACCATACTGGTTGAACCCGATTCCGTCTTCCACGCCAAGGGGATCAATAACTTAGATGACCTGATAGCGTATGCCAAAGAGGTGTATGATGAGTCATATCCGGCCGATGCGGGTCTCTATGATGACCAATGGCATCACAGGAAGAATCCGTTGAATCGCTTCGTCTCCTATCATATCCTGCCTTTCCAGGTCGCCTCTGCAGTGGACTTCTGTGCCAAACAGAGGGTCATTGAAAACAGGTTTATAATTTCTATGCTTGATCCCGAAGACTATTTCGAGACCTATATGCCGCATTCAATCATGCGCTTTTCAAGAGTCATGGGCGGAGCCGAGCAGGGCATGTATATCAACCGTCGTGGAATAGGAAGCTCAGACGAGCCGGAAATAGGACGTCCCAAGCATCGCGGTGTACGCTTATTTACGCCCACCGAGATGAGCAGTGTTGAGCAGAATGAAGGCTGTAACGGTTATTTCTTCTATATTGATGACATTTTGACATATTCTGAAAAAGTCAGGAACGATATACTTAACCGTCGCATGCGGATAGACTGCTGCACCCTGTCACCGGACTTCATGACCTCGGGAGCACGTCAAAGGATGACCAACAACGCCTATGAAGGTACGGGATTCAAGCAGCCTCTGAATTTTTACTCATACAATTCGGATTATCTGATGTGGGTAAGAGTCGCTTCAACCACCAACTGGAGCTATCAGGGCGACGGACTTGACCTGCAGGGTAACTATGACATTGTAATTAAGCTGCCGCCGGTACCCTTTGACGGTACATGGGAGTTGCGCCTCTCATACCGCGGATATGAAGGTTGCGGTGTGGTCCAGAATTATGTAGGTGATTCGCCTGACAATCTTATGCCTTGCGGCATTCCTACCGATCTGAGACTCAGCGCCTCCGGTAACTATAACATAGGTTGGGAGAGCGATGAGGATAAGACCGAGGAGGAGATCAATGCCATCGACAAGGCCATGCGTAACCGCGGTTATATGAAGGCGCCTAATTCGCATACCAATGGAGAGACCCCGTTCAGGGACCTCAACACCATGGCGCGGCGTATAATCACAACCGATTATTTCTATGCTGAAAAAGATTATTATCTCAGGATGAAACTTGTCCTTGATAATCCTAAGGCCGAGATGAATTTTGACTACATGGAATGGTGTCCGAAAAGCATCTTTGATTTTAATGAAGATAAACACTAAGATTAATTATTAAACAAATGATATGAAACATTTTTTCAATCCACTCAGGAAATCAATCTGGATAGTGTCGGCACTCTGTCTGTTCACAGCGGCTTGCCAGGATAATTGGGACGAACACTATTCGACTGATTACTCGATTGTGCCGGGGAGTACCCTGGCGACGCATCTCATGAAAGGCAGTTTCGGTGAAGATGCCGATTTGTTCATAGAGATACTGCAGAATACTTATATGACCAATAGCGGCGAGATTCTGCCATACTCTTATTTCGATTTTCTGAATGACGATCAGTTCCTTACTGTGTGGCTGCCCAAGGCTTCGACTATTACAGCCGAAGAGAAGGCCCTTTTCACAAAGAAGAACAAAACGTATTTAGAGAATCAGAATGTTGCCACCAGATTCATACTGAACCACATTGCAAGGTTCAGCCATCCTGTGGGAGCAACTAAGAGCGAGAGCTTCTATATGCTCAGTAAGAAGAGATACCTGTCTGAGACCGACAAGATTGACGATGTCCCCTATGTAGGAGATAGCTACAACATTGCTTGTAACAACGGTATCCTGCATATTCTTGACGGCAGAATTATCTATCGGCAGAACATCTATGAGTTCCTCACCACCAACGAAGATTATAAAGAGGTGTTGGGTGATTTTATTGATAAATATACCCGTGAAGAGGTTGACATTGAAAAGAGTGTTGAAAAGGATATAGACGACTTTGGTCGCACCACCTATTCGGACTCGGTCATGATCAAGAGAAACATTCTGCTTGACAGATACGGCTATATTGAGAGAGAGGACAGTAACTATGTGATGGTTATTCCCACTCCCGAAGTCTGGAAGGAGAAGTACGATTCCATTAAAAAGTTCTTTGAATACGGATTCGTATTCGGTGACACTTCGGACGTTTCTAAGGCGGGAGCCGACTCTCTGCAGTATTTCTGGGGACAGCAGGCTCTTATGACCGATATGTTCTTCAATATGAACATACAGCGCGGCGAAACCGATTCGGTCACCTCGACCCGCTTCAATGAGCGGGACAGACGTAAGAGCAAGATAGCATATAACACCTATTACAATCCTTACTCTTCTGAAGGTCTGTTTTCAAAGAACATAATACATACCGAGAAGTGCAGTAACGGTCTGGTATATGTGGCTAACGACTGGCCTTTCGTCGATTCGTTGACATTCCGTGTTCCCATTAAGATTGAGGGTGAGCAATCCACCCGTCACTATGTCGATAAGGTAGCTACCACTTTCGAGCAGGTGTTCCGCAACACCTCCCGCTTTACCGTATCGGAAGAGAGGGTGCTCTATATCGCAGGTGTAGGCGGTGCATACAATTGGTATGTTGATTTTGATATCAAGAACAACCTCAAGGGAAAGTATAGATTTTATGCGGTCATTGTTCCGGATATCAGCTCCGGAATGCCCAACATCATCCACCCTGTGGTCACCTATAACCGTCAAACCATCTATAAGCCGATGACCGGCCGTAGAGAGACTACTTTCGAAAACGATGTGAATAAGGTTGACACGTTGTTCCTGGGTGAAGTCGAGATCCCGAATTGTGATTATAGAACCGAATCGTCAAGACTTCAGTTGAGAATACAAAGCAAGGTTTCAAGCTCAAACGCCAGGTTTTATTCGCCGATCTTGCGTCTTGACTTCTTGCTTCTGGAACCTGTCCTTGAATAATAAATGTATAAGAATATGAGAATAAAAGAAAAGAAAGGGCTTCATGTCCTGGGACTGGCGGGCCTTATGCTTATTGTTCCTGCCTTAACATTCGCACAGACCGGCACTGCCGACAATATTATTGTTGTATCGGGAGTTGTCACTGATGCGGCTCTTGGAACTCCTATGGCCGGTGTCCGCATTCAGGCCTATAACAATGCGGCACACGCAGCTATGACGCGCGAGGACGGATCCTATTCAATAAGGGTTCCCGACTATGTTTCGTCGCTGGTATTCAGCGTAGAAGGTTGTAACAGAGCCGTCTGTTCGCTTAACGGCCGTACTGAAGGAGTGGATATGATAATGTATTCCGATGTCTTCTCCGAGACTTATGCAGCTAAGACTACTGCTTCAAAAGCCAGGGAAATCACTGTAGAGTATCTGAATGCCGATCTCAGTATAGACGATCAGATCCAAAGAACCCTACAGGGCGACATTATCAGTACTTTCCGTTCAGGTCAGATAGGAGTAGGCGCTTCGACACTGTTGAACGGTATCAACTCATTGAACATTAACACTCAGCCTCTGGTAGTTTTGGATGGTGTCATTATGGACATGGGTTATGACAGAGCTTTTATGCATGACGGATTCTATAACAATCTCTTTGCCAATATTATGGTCGAGGATATAGAAACCGTGTCGATTCTCAAGAACGGACTTGCCTTATACGGTGCTAAAGGCGCTAACGGCGTTATTTTGATCAACACTAAACGAAACACGAGCATGGCTACCAAGATTGACGTTTCGTTGGCCGGGAACTATCAGCTCATACCTAAGTTCCCTACAATGATGAACTCCAGCCAGTATCGCAGCTATGTTTCGGAGATGCTCGGTTCGACCGGAACCAAACTCAATTCGTTCAAGTTTTTGAGTACCGATAAGAATTACCACTATTACAATACCTATCATAACGAGACCGACTGGATTGACATAGCCTATAGAGATGCCTTTATGCAGAACTATAGTGTCACTGTTGACGGCGGTGATGATATTGCAAAGTATTCATTGTCGGTAGGATTTGCCAAGGGTGACGGTACTCTTAGAGAGAGCGACTATCAGCGTTTCAATCTCAGACTCAATTCGGACATTGTGCTTGCCGACAAGCTCTCTCTCCGTTTTGACGCCTCATACAGCGATGTGACCCGTGATCTTCGTGATGACGGAGCGGTTGAGAATCTTGAGAACCAGATGATTACGGCTCCCGGCTTCCTGGCTTTGGTCAAGGCCCCGTTCCTGAGCCCTTATGCTCTGACAAATGTGGGTACTATAACCACCACATTCCTTGCCGAATCGGACGACTATCTGGATGAGGTGCTTGGTGAGGAGGTTTCACTCTCCAATCCTAAGGCCATTCTGGATGAAGCCGACGGTTTGAACAAGAACTATTTCGGAAACCGTCTGATCACCCTCTCTATGACTCCGACCTGGGAATACAGCCGTTATCTAAGGTTTAAGGAGCACTTCAGCTATACCTTGGCCAATTCGGATGAAAACCACTTCATTCCCATTTTCGGAACGCCCCTCTTCAAGCTTGAAGATCTTGGCAATGTCGAAAATAAGGTTACAGCCATGAACGCCAAGTTTGACGGATTTATGAGTAATACCTATGTTGACTATGCAAGAAGATTTAAAGCTCATGACATAGTCGCTCAGGCAGGTTTCCGTTATATAAACAATGCGATGACCCAAACCTCCATGCTGGGCTACAACTCGGGTAACGACAAGACTCCCAATATGACCAGTAACCTGATATTTCGCAATGTGAAAGCTATCGAGAACAAGGATGTTTCACTTACCTGGTGGGGTACTGCCAACTATAACTTTAAGGAGAGATATTACCTGAGCGCCGGTCTGAGCCTGATGGCCTCTTCAAGATTCGGCGGTAAGGTAAGCAACGGTCTGACCATGTTTGGTGTGCCATGGGGTTTCTTCCCCTCGGTACAGGGTGCATGGGTGGTATCGGCCGAGCCCTGGTTCAAGGCTGACGCAATCGACTATCTGAAACTCAATGTAGGTTATGATATGACCGGTAACGACGGTTTTGACGATGCGGCCTCACGTACCTATTTTGCTCCTGTCAAGATCCTCCAGATGAGCGGTCTTGCCATTGAAAACATAGGTAATACCACGCTGCAGTGGGAGACAACCAACAGACTTACCGCAGGCCTTGACCTGTTAATGTTCAACAACAGGCTGGCTCTCTCATTGAACGGCTACTTGAGCAATACCGACAATCTGCTCTCAATAAGCTCTCTTTCCGAGGTGACAGGTGTCAGGAATGCCTGGAGTAACGGCGGTTCTCTTAAGAACAACGGATTTGACGCCACCCTTTCAGGCAAACTGGTCAATACCGACATGGTTAAGTGGGAGATGGGCGCATCAATCGGTAAATACAAGACCGAAGTAGTCAAGCTCCCCGAAGATGAGGTGAGTGTCGAGCTTTACGGAGCCACAATCAGGACTAAGGTAGGCGCTCCGCCTGTTCAGTTCTACGGATACCGGACCGATGGCGTATTTGCTACAACCAAGGCTGCCGAGGAACTCATAGCTGTTCAAGTGTTCGATGAAGACGGCGATCCGGTCATGGATGGGTCGGGTAATCCCACATATACTTATGATGCTCTGCACATGAGATCAAAGACCGGTATCAACACATACTTTGAGGCAGGTGACGTCAAGTTTGTTGATATGAACGACGATGCCATCATTGACGAGAAGGATATGGTCATGATCGGCGATCCGAATCCCGATTTTTACGGTCGTTTCTTCACAAACCTCAATGTCAGGAACTTCACTTTGAGTGCTACTGTGACCTGTTCGGTTGGCGGCGATATCTACAACTACCAGAGAATGCTTCTGGAGAGCGGTTCACGTTTCATGAACCAGACGGTAGCTCTTACCAACCGCTGGACCTGCGAAGGTCAGGTAACAGATTATCCCAAGATCGTTTTCGGCGACCCGCATCACAACGCCCGCTTCTCGGACCGTTGGATTGAGGATGGCTCGTACGTGCGTTTGAAGAATGTGACTCTGAGTTACAACATACCGATAAGCAACGATTACATTCGCGGCATGACCATCTGGGGTTCGGCCAACAACCTGGTCACTCTGTCAAACTATCTGGGTTCGGACCCTGAATTCTCTATGAGCAACAGCATTTATTCAATGGGAATAGACCGTGGACTTTTACCGCTGTCACGTAATTTCTCACTGGGTTTAAAGATCAACCTCTAATTATTAGATTATGAAAACAGGAAAAATCATATTTTCGGCTTTGACTGCATTATTAGCAGCGGGCTTTATCTCTTGCAGCGATATGCTCAAGGTTGATTCAAAAGTTGTGGTTTATGAGGAAAACAACAAACTGAGTCAGGCCACGGATACTGTCTATTCCGTAATGGGCATAGTTCAGCGTATGCAAACAATTGCCGACCGCGTTGTTCTTCTTAACGAGGTTCGCGGTGATCTGGTCGAGATTACCGATCATGCAACTCAAGACCTTCGCGACATTTATGAGTTCAACGAACTCTCGAAGAACAACAAGTACAATCAGATTGTCGATTTCTATTCTGTGATCAACAACTGTAACTTCTTCCTCTCAAGGGTTGACACTTCATATGTCCGGAATCATCAGAATGTCTTTATGCGCGAATATGTTGCCGTACTTGCATACCGTGCGTGGACATACATTCAGTTGGCTACAACATACGGTCGGGTACGTTTCTTTACCGAACCGATCTTGAGCGGCGACCAGGCTGAGGCAAACCTGCCCTATCTAGATGTGAAGGAGATTGCCGACAGTCTGAAAAATGAGCTTATGCTCTATGTAGATGAGAAGATCCCTATGTACGGAAGTCTGGGCGGCGGTGACAACGGCGACGGAACCACTGCCGAAACCCACAGTTCGCAATATCTGTTTATTCCGGTCAAGCTTATTGTGGCAGACCTCTGTCTGTGGGCCGGCGATTACAAGAATGCCGCTCTGTACTATCATGATTTTGTCTCGCCGGCAGCCACCTCTGCTGCAAAAATTCCGACAACGACGGCCAATATTTCATGGGCTAACACCGAATTTTCAGACAGATTCAGAGACTCTTATTCGATTCTGTTCGGTACAAACTATAATAATAATGTCATCACCTATATTCCTATGGAATCGCAGGAATATAACGGTGTCACCAGTGAGCTGGAGGAGATCTTCTGCTCAATTCTGGAGAATGACTACTTCTATCAGTTGACCCGTTCAACCGCACTTACCTGGTTGTCGGCAAGGCAGAACTTCTGCTATCATGATGTCAACCCGAACACTCACATATCGAGGTACTACAACGTGGACAAGGATATTCAGACATCGCCTCTTTTAAAAGGTGACCTGAGACTCTATTCGGTACTTACCGAGACAACTGTATTCGACAAGGAGACGGATAGATTTAATTCTTCAAGACAAACCTTAAAAAAAATTAATCGGGAAAAAATTTGTATTTATCGAAATGACCTCGTATATTTGAGGCTGGCAGAGGCTTTGAACCGTGCCGGACTGCCGGAAACGGCGTTTGCGGTACTTAAATACGGTCTTTGCGAACCGAACATTGAAAATTATGTGAGTGACGAAGAGAAGGATTTCGCCATCAACAACGGTATGGAAGAATTATTTAATTTTAGCACTTCATATTTCTATCCGGCCGAGATTGATTATGTTGCCGGTACAGGCGCAAACTACATAAATACGACACTGTATAACACCATAGGTATCCATTCCCGCGGTTCGGGAGATGCTTCGGTTGATACTATGTATGTCTTGCCTGCTGCAACCGACAAAAAAGATCTGCAGCGTAAGGTCGAGGAGATGATTATCGATGAGATGGCTCTTGAGACCTGCTTCGAAGGCTACCGTTTCTCAGACCTCTACAGAGTGGGAATGCACAGAGGCGAAGACAACGGCGAATATTGTGACGACGAGTTTGTTGCAGTTCGCATTGCTGCCAGGAATGCCAAGACCCCCGATAAGAGTGCCGAAGGCTTTGATATGGCTCTTTACAACAAGCTTATGAGAAACTCTAGCGGATATGATGTCAATCCCGCCTTCTTCCTCAAATAATAGGGTTTTATCCGTTAAGCTCTGCACAAAAAGCGCAGAGCTTAACGGGTGAAACTAATAATATAATAAAGATGACAATAAAAATTTTTACCTTATTAATTAATTAAATGTTTAAGTTTATGAAAAAACGCGATTTAATTTTTGTAGTTGCACTGCTTTTGGGCTTCAGCCTGGGCGCACGTGCACAGACTGCTGAGGAGACCTTGTTCTTCTACGGTTTCGAGGATAACTTGGCCTCCTTTACAGAGGATTCTCCGGTTGATTCCATCACCGAGATCCGTTACTATGCCGGAAATCCGACTTCGGCAGGCTTTGAGATTGTTTATACTAAAGACTCGCTGATGTACCTCTTTAACTCCATTTCTCCGGTCATAAGTGATGACCGTACGGATACTTACGAACTCGTAACCGATCCCACTGGCACTCACAAGGGCGAAATGCAGGAATTAGGTGCCAAGGGCGGTGACAGTTATTTTAAGTACACCTCCGGCGGCGAGGGCAGTGATCTTTGCGATGACTATGCGGCCAACCTCTTTGTACGCGGCCTTAAGCTTGAGCCTTTCACCTCCTACCGTCTGGTCTTCTACTCAAAGGGCAGCCACGAGGAAGCCAATCTTCAGGCCGGTGTTTTCCGCGGATTCTACAACTCCGAAAAGCCCATCTCGTTGAATGGAGAAAACGGCAATCAGTACCTCATGGAAAAGACTGAGTTTACCACCGACCGCTGGGAACGCAACACACTGATGATGTTCTACCAGAACGACTCCGTTGCCAACAGACACATGTACAAGCACGGTTACTGGTGGACCAATTCATGGGCCACGACCGATACCGTGACCGGTAAGACTTACGACCAGATTCAACAGTTTGACAAGTACTTCTTTCGTCTGTCATTCAGATATCCGGGCAGAACCTACTACATTGATGACATATCGCTCTACAAGTCAAACATCGGCGGCGCCGAGTTTAACGGCGACGTACTCCGTGTCAACTTCGGTTATCAGACCAATCTTGCCGATCTTGCCAAGAAGGATCCTACCGGCGCCATTGAGCTGCCCGGCGAATATTTCAGCCTGGTCTCACGCAGTGAAGAGTGGGGCGATGAGGAACTTCCCGTTCTTACGGCCGAGTATCACGATGACGGATATCTCTATATCTGGCTCGATGATGCCGAGTTCTATCCGGAAGATGACACCCGTCTCAGCTTTACCAACCCTGTTGACGACCCCAATCTCTGTCTTAAATATACAGGTAGGCTATTCCCCTATTCACTTGACACTGCTTGGGTGAATGCAGGTAAGATAGTTCCCGATTTCGAGAACGAGTTTGCAGTTTACAATCCTGAGGTTTCGGCCGTTTCCAGAGAGTATCTTGCTCCGACAATAAGGGCTTCGGTGCCTGAAGGCGGCTCTTTCAATCTCGACCCGAAAACCAGAGAGATTGACATTACCTTCTCGAAGCATATCTACACCAACCTGACTGCAGGTACGGGCGACGAGTACAACGTAATTGTGGCCATGAAGTCCACCGGTGCCGAAGAGATATGGCTTCCCAGCGCTTATGATGAGGAGACCTTCACCGTTACTTTCACACGTCCTGCAAGCGCTACCGCCGATTTGAGCGGCGACTGCGACTTTTATGTCAGGAACGCCCGCGCAGGTAGGGGCGACATGTATCAGGTCGGTAGCGAGGAGACCTTCACTCTGACATTCGGTAATCTTTCAGAGGTAGGCAGACCGGTTTACTTCTACCAGTCCGAGGCCGCATGGACGGCAGCCGACCATGCAAGCCAGTGCATACCTAAGGGTTGGATGGCATACGATGCTTCCATTGGCTCAGGCGGTCAGATTGGAACAGGCGAAACCGTAGCAGGTCGCAGCCGTGTTTACTTCTTCGGTGCAGGCGGTGCCTTCACACGCGGCTTCTATTCTGCTCCGCGCGGTAATCTTGAAGCCAAAATTGTTTACGGTGTAGTTGAGGATTATGGCCTGGCGCTAGATCAGGGCAACTACTGGCTCTCATTCAAGGCGTTTGGTTGGGACGGTTCTCCTACTATCAAAGTCTTTGTCTATCCTGTCGGTACAGACCGTCCGGCTACTCCTATTGGCACACTTAAGGCCGAACCAAATGTTGCCAACGGTACTGCCGGAACAGGCAGTTACAAGGTTGAGCAATGTGCTACTGCCAAATTCGCGTTCACTGTTGAAAACGACGACAACTATGTTATGGAGTTTGTTAGCGGAACTTCAGGTTGGGAAGGTGCGGTCATAGGTGCCATTGAGCTGACCAACCAGTATTCCGAGGCTTTCACCT